>Ga0099364_10001009_pt1 | contig 47316 bp, 32 predicted proteins | sample TergutTh196P3_FD_73070 | JGI IMG/M metagenome (GOLD analysis project Ga0099364, IMG submission 73070) | Microcerotermes parvus P3 segment gut microbial communities from Pointe-Noire, Republic of the Congo - Th196 P3 | ecosystem: Host-associated > Arthropoda: Insects > Digestive system > Gut ...
TTTGAACTAATTGTTCAAAGACATTATACGGGCGTCGGGCAAAATACTTGTGCATTTTATAAGGTGGTGTATGTGCTGCAGCCACAATGGGGCTGTAGGTAAATGTCGGTTTTTCCCTCTCCTCGAAAAGTGTAAAGCTATTTGCCATTTTTTTATTTTTTCTCTAACATTTACAAAAATTACTTTAATAGATTCTTTATCACCTCTGAATCTAATTCCGTTGCCGGATTAAAACTGTCCGAGGCCATGTATTGTTCAATACTCAAGCGAAACTGCCGTGCGGCGGGTCGTTTGTCCAAGTCATTGGCGATGTCGGCGCTACATACCATCAGTTTGCCTTTTCCCGCTTTCGTTTCGAAGAGCAGTCCTAACTTTCGGTTGGTAAACCAGTCGTCGATATGATGTACCAAGGGGCGGAAACCGGCCGGGAAATCATCCATCACCATGGCCTGGCTTCCGGTGACTACTTCCCACCATTGATAGTCGCTGTATCCTTCGTTAGGGAAACCGGCGAAAGCGGGATGTGTTGCATCGCAATAGATGCCAAGCGTATGGGGCGCCTGATTGCGCGTCCAGGCGGTGTTCCAGAAAATACTTGAAAAACCGACCTGTATACTGCCGCCTTTTTCCGGTTTCAAAGCGTCTTTCTGCAGACAATACAATACATTACCTCCCGCCTCTGCACGTGCTTTCGCCTCATTGAAATTTGTCGTGAAATACGGTTTGCCGGGCGTTTCTTTTACCTCTTTCGGATACACCCAGAAATTCCAACGGTTGGAGGCTTCCTGTACTTTTACCGTCAACAACAGTTGTGAGGGGACATTCACACCCGACAGGTCGAATTCGACGTCAGTCACCGGGATGCAGTTATCTATTGGCAGGTCTTTCGTCGTTTTCCCTGAGGCGAGGACTTTTTTTGAAACATCGGTGATTGTCCATTCAATGGTAGCTCCTTTCAGCGGTTGTCTGTCGAAATGAGCTATTTCGAGCGATGCTTTGAATGTTTGGTTGTTTTGCCATATTAACTGTTGCATCCTTGCTATCGGTACTGTCCGGTTGCAGAACATACTGAATTCCTTGCCGTCGACATAACCCTTCGTATCCCAGAACGGACTAAGCACGCCTACCAAAGCCGTCCCCTGTCCGGGGAAATCGTGCAGGTCGAGTAACTGAAAACCGCCAAATCCCGGCGTCCGGAGCGCGGCCTCGATATCCGCCTTGTAACAAAGCGTCTGCAAGCGTCCCGAAGCATACAGGAACTTCGTTGCCAGGTCGCCCAGATGATGTTCGTCAAGCGTTTCTTTAAATATCTCAAAATTTTTGGCTTTCAGCACTCCCGTATACTTAGCTATTTCGGAAAAATCGGGATAGACGCACCACTGTCCTATTTCGTGACTGACAACGGGCATATTTTTATCGGCGATGATGGCACGGAAATCATACGTTGTCACAGGGGGTTGCGCATTGACAATGCTTTTTAATCCTCCGCCCCATGCTTGTATGCGCGGGTCGGGCGTATTCCAGAAGTCTGCTTCGGGTATATAAGGCCATCCTGCAGCTGAGGTATATGCCCTGCGCGGGTCTTTGGCTTTCCAATGCTCAACAAATTTTGTCAGATATGCTACCTGGTTACGTCCGGAGGGTTCATTACCATAACACATCATGACGAATGAAGGATGATTACCGAACTCTTTCACAATTCGTTCGCTTTCGGCAAAAAACCAATCATCGACATACCCGCCATTGCCTATGGTAGCCCATCCGCCACATTCCACCTGAAGGTATATGCCCTCGCGGTCGGCCATCTCGAAGGCTACATGGGGCGGACACCACGAATGGAAGCGCACATTGTTCAGTCCGAACTCTTTGCAGCGTTTGAAAATCTTCGTCCAGTAATCCGCATCCATCGAGGCATAGCCGGTGAGCGGGAAGATGGCACATTCGAGCGTCCCGCGGATGAACACCGGCGTCCCGTTGATGTGAAACCGCGTTCCTTCCGCACGAAATTCGCGCATTCCGAAAGTGGTGCTTTTGCAGTCTTTGCCGTCTTTTGTCTCCACCTCCACCTCCAAGCGGTACAGGTTAGGTTCAAATTCCGACCAGGTAAGCATATCATCTCCCATATCGAGCGTGCAGGTAAAGACGGCGTTGTTTTTTTCGACCGTTCCGTTCACAGGTTGCAACGCTTTGGGGTTGTCGCAGTTAAAACTCTCCCCTTTGATGCTGATTTTGGCTGCTTCACCGGTATTTCCGGCAAGCGCCACTACTACCTTCGCCTGGCGGGCTTTCACGTCGGGGAATACCTGAATGTTGTCGATATGCAATGCCGGACGCGCTGTGAGGGTCATATTCCCCACAATACCGTTCCAGTTGCTTTGTGTATGATCGGAAACACTGTGGGCATTGATTCCTACCGGGATATTCACCCGATTGTCCACCCGTAAGGACAGCAAAACCTTACCGGTTTCGTTAATAAGATAACGGTGGGGTGTTTGCAACGCATCGTTTTTACCAACCTCTTTTCCATTCACATAGAGCGTGGTCTCCCAATGGGTACGTTCCAATTCCAATTCAACATATTTACCCTTCCACGCTGACGGAATGTTGATAGTGTGCTGGTACCAGGCCACACCGACATAATGTTTCTCGGGTTGCAACCAGAAGGGAATCTTGATATTTCCCTTTTGCCTGAATTTTTCGTACTCCGGCGCTGTAAACCAAGTACGGTCTACGATCTGCCCAGTCCAGTTGGTTTCAGTATCAACCTCGTTGCCAAAGCCTTGTTCCTGCAATGACCCCGGTAAAGTGATCCTGCTGGTTAACGGTTGGTTATACCACTGTTCTGTAATCCCTACATCGTCGGGGTCCAATGCAAAAGCCCATTCGCCTGAGAGGTCGATTATCTTTTGGTTTGCGCATGAACCAAAGCATGCGCAGAAAATGACAATAAGAATAAAATGCTTCATACGGGAAAAATGATTAATGATTAATGATTAATGATTAATGGGATTACATGACTGTTTCATACGAAAAAAAATTATGAATTATGAATTATTTAAAGTATCCCACATTGCCCAGAAGTTTTCCGGCGGGACGTCTTCCTGCACATTGTGGACAGGTGCAAAGACAAAGCCGCCTCCGGGCGCCATCAGGTCGATGATACGTTTCACTTCATCGCTCACCTGTTGAGGCGTACCTTTGTTCAGCGTCGATTGGGTGTCCACTCCACCTCCCCAGAAAGTGACGTCTTTCCCAAAGTCCTTTTTAAGACCTTCCAACGCCATGTTTTTGGCTGTGAATTGCACCGGGTTCAGAATATCCACGCCTGCTTCAATCAGGTCGGGAATGATGGGACGGATAGAGCCGCAGCAGTGCAGAAATACTTTCACATGCGGAAGTCGTTGTTTGACATGGGTAAACAGACGTTTCATACGGGGAATGACTGTTGCGCGAAGCATGTCAGGTTCCAGAATAGTAGCGTCCTGCGCGCCTAAGTCGTCACATTCCGAAATAATTTGTATCTTCTGTTCGTTTCCGGTTTTCAAAGCCCAGTCGATGATAGCGTCCCAGTACTTCATCTTGTCGTTTAGAATAATTTCAAACAAAGCCTCTACGCCTTCAGGGTCGAGCAAAGTGTCGAGAAACCAGGTATCGTAACCGCGAATACGAAGCGAATTTTCTGTAAATCCGGCGGTATTACGGTCGGCTATTCCGCAGTTATCGCCAACGAACTGTACCTGACGGTTCAGACAGTCTTCCAGATCGTGGATATAAGTTGCCCAGTCGGGGCGCGGTAATTTGTCCAAGTGGTGCAGAATATCTTCACAACCGTCTAACGGCGAGCTTACTAAGTTAAAATACAAGTCTTTACCGGGCTGGTATATCCATTTACAGCCGTAAAAATCATACACGGCAATTGTGTCATTTTCTATGATTTTGTTCTTTTCGTATTGAAGAATACGTGTAGCGCCAATACGGCGGGTATCCGATTTCAACTTTATCAGATTTTCTTCCACCGGCGTAATGATCTGTTGTATCGGGTCTACAAGTTCGGGGTTGTATTCAGTTGGCAATCCCCTGTATCTCATTGCTTTTTGATAGGCGTTTACGGTTATGGCCGTCACAGTGGTACCAGAAAGATCATAAGGAACCCTGTCAGGCTCCTTATGATTTATCGAATTTAAAATTCTTTCTTTTCCATTCATGTTTCTTTCTATATATAATGTACCATTTTGTTCCATTCTGGAGGGCTTATCTGTTACGTGGTTGGCGCGATGGGATAAGTTCGCCCGATCTTCCATTGTTCCAACTCGTCAGGACGGCTCTAATCTTGGCTATCTGTACTTCGGTAAGGTTGTATTCGTTTTGTCCCGAGTGATGTTCAGCGCTGTAATATCCTTTGTAACCGGCGTCGCGCAGTAGGGTCATCTTTTGTAGTAACATCTCGTTGTTATCGCACACGTCCCAGGGGAAATGTGTATGACATACCCACTTTGCGGCGGCCTTGTCGGCTTCCTCATGGTCTTGTAAGCGTGTTTCGGGCGAATTGGGTGTCCAGCCGCCAAAATGGACACAAATACCGAACCCCGGATGGTCTACCGCTTTAATCAGTTTTTCCAAGTTAGGCCAATACTTTTCATGTCCCATGTGATTTTCTGCTCCTACCTTAAAACCGTAGTCATATGCTTTTTGTGCGAGTTCCTTATAGCGTTTGACGAGATAATCAAAGTCTTCCGGCTTCCAGGGGTCACGGATATTATTACCCACATAGCCTCCGGGCATAGGACCTGCATCGCAGCGTAGAAATCCAACGCCTAATTTCTTGCATATCTCTATGTATCTGTCCTGAATAGCACGTAACCGCGCCCTGTCTTCAGGCGTATCATTATCAGGCGAACTAATCAGATGTGCGCCGTCGGCGGCGATATTGGGAACAACAAGCTGACGTTCTTCGAGTGCGCGATGCACCTTATTGATAAAATCATCTCCGGTATCAGTTATCATTCCGTTCCATAAGTCGGCCGCATCAAGCCCATAGCGGTAACGACAGGTTTCGAAGTAATGAAAAATATCCATCATCCCCTGGCCTACAAGACCGTTAAAGGAATAGGATAAGCATGATACAGGCAAGGGTTTGAACACACTACGATTGACTAAATCCGAGGCGTGCGCCTTATTCGTTAATGTTACAGGAGCGGCGACAACAGCAGCCCCGAACAACGATGTACGTAAAAAATCTCTTCTGTTTGACATAAATAATTGAATAATAATTGAATAATTGAATAATTAAACAAACTCCCATCCTTTGCGCGTATCGCGTGAGAGGAGTTTGTTGGCTTCATCGTCGTTGGTTACACGGCGGGTATTCGGATCGTAGAGCAGTTTTTTGCCGTTGCGCATTAAGGATATTGCGCCTAAGTTATAGCTCTCGGTAAGCTCGCGAATAAACTCAAACGAGCCGGGATTCTTCTTTCCTTCCTTGATATTATCGATCCAAAGTTGTAGCCACTGCGGTGTGGCTTCAGCAGCCTGTCTTCCACCCCCAGCTGGTCTTTCTTCTTCACCGGAAACAGCCCCGCCGGCTTTAATTTTGGCATATTTACGTTCATCGGCGGGTGAAAGCCCGACTAACGTTGGATTTTGCAGGTAAAAGCCACCCACGATAGCGCCTTTATCGCCTATGAACATCATACCCTCTATCGGAAGATCATCTTCTTTATAACCGTAAGGGATATTGGGTTTCATTCCGCCGTCATGCCAGGTGAAATAGACTGTTCCGCTTCCATTCTTTAACGGGAGTTCAAAACGGAATGCGGATGCGTCGGGATACGACCAGGTATTGATAACCTGCGAGGGCACTAAGTCATAATCGCATTTAACGACGCGGGCGAATCGTGTCGATGCCGAAACCGCCGAACCCAGTCCGAAGACATTGAAGACGGGGATCATACTGTAGATACCCATATCAGCTATCGAGCCTGCGCCAAACTCGAACCAGCCACGAAAACAGCAGTGGGTGTACTTATACGAATAGTCGCGCATTTGAGCCGGGCCAAGCCAGAGGTCCCAGTTGAATCCTGGGGGGATGAGTTCCTTATCGGTCGGGATGTCCTGATATTGCGGCCATACGGGACGATTCGTCCAGTTATGAATCTCCCTGAGTTTACCGATGGCGCCCGCGTCAACCCATGCCTTAGCCTGTCTGATTGTATTAAATCTTGATTCACTGTAAGCCAGCATATGAGTGGCGATGTTTTGCTGCGCAGTGGCCATATCGACTACTTTCATCGCTTCATGCAATTTATTACCTAACGGTTTGTGCATGATCTGGTGTTTACCGCGTTTGAAGCAGTCCACGGAGATGTACGAATGCAGGTGGTCGCACGGGATGATTTTCACCGCATCGACATCGCTCATTTTTGTGAGCAACTCGCGATAATCTTCTTCCGCCTGAATCGTACCTTTCCAGTCGGAGCGATTCTTTTTGTAATAAGTCTCAACGACATACTTCAACACCTCGCGACCTCCCGGATGTCCCGTTATACCTTCGAGCCAGTTTGGTTCATCAATCAAGCGGCGCAGACTGTTGCGAAGGCCGTGAGCGCCCCATCCGATGTAATTAGTAGTCTGTCGGTTAGGATCGGCAACGCCTACAATCTCTATCTGCGGACAGCGAAGCAGTGAGCTTATCTCTGACAGCCCCTGGTAGCCGCAGCCGATATGAACCAATGTGATCTTGTCGCTCGGAGGTATGAATCCTCTTCCAAGAACCGAACGTGGAACCACCGTCGCCATGCCTATGGCGGCAGTAGTTTGTGCAATAAATTTTCTTCTGTTCATGATGTGATAATTGATGATAATTGTATAATTTATAATTCATTAAATATTTAATCCAAAGGTTAAACGCGCCAAATATACAAAAAAATTCAACCACTTCAATAAAATTTTCACTTTTTCATCATGAGGAAGAGGTAGAAGGCCTTTTCCCCCTAAAAAGAAATTTTTTTTTCGTTTTAGTAGTTATATTGAAATTATTTATTATTTTTGCACGCTCTCAAAAGGGGAGGTACAAGTTTTAAATCGGAATATGTTGAAAAATAATAATATAAACAATTAAAAATTAACTATTATGAACAAAAAGTTTTTATTTCCATTCCTTGCAATGGTAGCCATTATCACACTCCCGGCCTGTTCGGGGAAATTAACTCCTTTATTGGAAACAAACATCAAAACCGAGCCTCAACCTTTGGAGGTAATAGGCGGGGAAGTGCCCGTAACGATTAACGCAACGTTCCCGGCAAAATGGTTTAATAAAAATGCCATCGTGACCGTTACGCCGGTACTCCGTTATGCTACGGGCGAAACCTGGGGTACCTCTTACACTTTCCAGGGGGAGAAAGTGAAAGCCAACAACCAGGTAGTGTCGAATGCCGGCGGCGGGAATGCTACAATGCGTTCGAGGTTTGAGTACAAACCAGCTATGAGGAAATCCGAATTGTACCTGACCTTCGACGCGAAGATTAAAAACAAAACGGTTAGGCTGCCTGATATTAAGATAGCCGACGGTGTGCTGGCTACTTCGATGCTGGCAAACGCCGCTACTGCTAATCCGGCTATCGGCGCCGATAAGTTCCAGCGTATCATCAAAGAGGCCTACGATGCGAATATCATGTTCCTGATTCAACAGGCCGAGCTGCGCTCAAGTGAGCTTGCCAAGGGTGAACTAAGCGAATGGAAAAACTTGGTTGAGAATGCAAATCAGGCGCCAAATCAAAACGTCTCGGTCGAAATATCAGCTTATGCTTCTCCGGATGGCGGATTGGCGCTAAACGATGCGCTGGCTGGACGTCGCGAAACCAATACCGCAACCTATCTTAACAGGGAATTAAAACGACGTAATATTGACGTCCCCATTGACGCCCGTTATACGGCTCAGGACTGGGAAGGATTCCGCGAGTTAGTGTCAAAATCGAATTTGCAGGATAAGGATTTAGTGCTTCGCGTCTTGTCCATGTATACAGACCCGGTGGAACGGGAACGTGAGATCAAAAATATTTCGACCGTTTTCAAAACATTGGCCGATGTAATTCTCCCGCAATTACGTCGTTCCCGTCTGACTGCCAATATCGAAATAATAGGGAAGTCTGACGCCGAAATAACCGCGTTAGCAAAGGATGCTGCAGGAAGTCTGACGATAGAAGAATTGTTGTATGCCGCTACTTTGACGGATAATGAAGCCGAAAAAGAAAATATTTATACGAAAGCAAGCACCATTTTTGCGAATGATTACCGCCCATGGAATAATATCGGCATGCAACGTTTTCGTGCTGGTGACTTTACGAAGGCGGAGGAGATGTTTAACAAATCCAATTCTATAAAAAATAACAGCGAGGCTAATATCAACTTGGGCCTTTTGGCTTTGATGAAAGGCGACAAGGCGAAAGCGCAGCAATTATTCGGTGGAGCATCGGATGTGCCCGAATTAGGCGAAGCCCTTGGTTTGTTATACTTAGTACAGGGTGATTATGCGAGAGCCGTCAGTTCGTTTGCTGGCACAAAGTGTAATAATGCCGCGCTGGCTCAGATTCTGACACGCGATTACAGCACTGCCGCACAGACATTGAATGCCGTGAAGCAGCCTGACGCTATCACCGATTACCTGAAAGCGGTAGTTGCCGCCCGTACAAATGATGCAACCGGCGTAGTAAATAATATGCGGGCTGCTATCGGCAAAGACCGCGCTTTGGCAAGGGAAGCCGCCAATGATCTGGAATTTGCCAAATACATGAACAACGCATCGTTTACCGATCTGCTTAGATAGACGACCCCGTCATTGCTTCGTTTGTTTGAAAACAAGTTTTCAAACAAACGAAGCAATTTTCACTGTTTTCCGATTTCCATTAGTATCGGAAATAGTGATAAAGTACATCCCCTTTGCAACGGGGATAGCGGTGTTTTCAATGATTATCCCGGAAAAAATGATTCTGCCAGTAATATCGGATATAATTATTGTGACCGGTTCTAATACCTGACTGAAGCAGAGAGTATTAGAACCGCTATAAACTACGATGTCGGGCAGATTTGAAATGGGGAATGAATTTACGTTGGGAGTATAGCCTAATTTTTTATCCATCCAGTCTACTCGTTCCGAAATGTACCGTTTTACATTATTTACTTCGTTTTCGTAACTGCCTAAAGCCTGAGGGTTCTCATGTACTTTTGTGTTTAATATGTCCCAACGTAAAAAATTTAGTCGTTGCGATTGGTCAAGTATAAATGTGTAATTATCAACAACCTGCAATAAAGCATCTTTTGTTAAAACGCCACTATCCCGATAACTGAAATATATTTCCGATAATTGCGAAACAAAATTTTCATCTGAAAATAACTTTATAATCCAATCGATTACGCCTTGTGCATAACTTCCGAATTGCCATACCCAGATAGACCTCGCATTGATAGGGAATGTTCTGAAATCATTTTCGTAGGCGAGGTCAAAATCCCAAACAGGGCCAAATTGAAATTTATCACTTATTCTGTCTTTAGAAAAATAGACGCTCCAGTAAGTATCTGTATTACCGGATATCTCTCCTGTTAAAAAGTGACGAATGAAACTCTCCGTATCGAGATATTTCCGGAAGCCATTTACGGGGTCTTTATAATTATCCGCGAATAAGGATTCTTCCATTTTTCTGTAATGATCTCGAATGTAAGAAAACTGTTGCGCTACCAAGTCGTCCGCTTTTGGGTACCTTATTCTCACGGGTGTATGTCTCAATGAAGAATAAAACCAGCCTTTTTCTTCCAAGGGCGCGTAGGCGTCAAGTTCTAATAAATACCCTCCCGAAAGGTTAGGCAGAGCGACGTCTCCGGGAGTTATTTGCTGCACCTCAACACGGCCGGGAGCTGCTTCAATTTGGTCGCAAAGTTGGTAGTTCCCTTTATATTCACCGTTTACAATAACATCGACAGGCGTACCGGCAGGCGTATAATCCATTTCTAACCGTATACTTAAATCAAAAGCCAACAAGTTCCGCATTAATGTTTTATCCCCATAATTACTAAGCAATGTCCAGTTTCTTGCAAAGGCTGGGAGTCCTAATAAATTCGTTTTATTTCTCAATTTTATCCGGTAAGGTTTTTTTGGGAAATTCCAACTGGCATGTCCTCTGCCTCTTATTTCCAGCATATCACTATAAATAGTCCCGTCATTAATGATTGAGATAAAACCTGACACATAGTCGTCTTTACTGACAATCTCCGCTGCCTGATTCGTACTGATGGTTATTGTCGGCAGGTTAGTGAGTTGAGGAAAATGAGAATTATTGCCGGCGCCCTTATAGCCATAAAATTCAATTTCAGCAATATTGCATCGCACGTCATTAGGGCCGACATATCTTACATAACGAAACCCTCGTGAGCAGTTTACCGTTTGTTCGGTCATCACATCCGGAAGCGGGATTTCAGTAATCATTAACAACGGAACAGCGTCCGAGAAATCATAATTATTAGCGCCTTCAAAAAGTCCCAATAACAGGCGTTGCGGACCTAAGATGTAATCATTTCTGGGCGCATAGGCGATTTTTGTGATCACGTATCGTTCTCCTAAATCCAATCCAACCCATGTCCCGCTACGTGCGTAAGAAGCAAAGTAAGTATTAAAATCGCCATCGAAAACATTTTGTTTGATATTGACAGTGGTTGATGGAGTATCTGTCTCATAATCAACACTCAATTCTGTCCCAATAATGTTATTGGCGGGAAGTTTTACGGATGTTTGAGCATTTATGGAAATAACATAAATGAAAATTGAACCTAAAATCAATACTGCCGATTTGTTATTTTTCCGCTCGTTCATTTTTTCCAGTTCTTAATTCGATGCAAAAATAACATCATTTTTAAATTTATCCAAAAAAAACTTTTTTGTTTTCAGGTGAATTATTTTTACCTTTGGCAAATTTTTAGTTATAAAATGCACACTACTGATAGAACAACAATTAATTCAACCGTAAGGGAGCAATGTCGAATCCCTTCGCCCCTTCGCCCCTTCGCCCCTTTACCCCTTCGCCCTTTCGCCCGTTCGCCCCTTCACCCTTTCCCCCCTTCGCCCCTTCGCGCGTTCGCCCTTTTAACATTCTTTTATTTGCTGATTATGACACCATTATCTGCCGATAATAGTTTCTGTTATCGTGTATATCTAAAAGACAAAGGCGAAACTTCGTTTAAGCTGTTTGAGCCGGAAAAATTTTTATCAGCCGAAGCCATTGAACGCCGCATGTTGCGGGAAGTATTTGTTGATGAGAGCGATTTTCCTGTTTCCGAGCATTATATCAATGAATTAACTGCTACCGGCGCTCAGTATGTAGTGCAGAGCAAATGGATGAAAACAGTCGTCGTAGAGAGTACGGATAGCATGGTTGTCGAACAATTGTTGGCGATGCCATTTGTCGATTCGGTCAAGTGCGTATGGAACGGGGTGGGAAGGTTAGCCATTGAACCTTGTCCGGACGATACTTCACGTTTCTTTTCGGAGGATAATCCCGATGTAAGTAAGTATGGAAATGCGGAAGGACAAATTAAGATGCTGAATGGCACACGTTTACATGATACCGGTTATCGGGGGAAAGGAATGCGTATTGCCGTAATAGATGCCGGATTTATGAATGTAGACAGGATAGATGCCTTTTCGTCGCTGAATCTGCTGGGAACTTATAATGTGACTTTTCCCGAACGCAGCGTTTTTTGCGAAGACAATCATGGGACAAAAGTACTTTCGTGCATGGCGGCCAACTTATCCGGCGTGATGGTCGGAACGGCGCCCGAAGCATCTTATTTACTGTTGAAAAGTGAAGATATACGCGGTGAATATCTTATTGAAGAAGATTTTTGGACAGCCGCTGTTGAATATGCCGATAGTGTTGGCGTCGATATTATCGCCTCTTCACTTGGTTATTCGCTGTTTGACAGTCTGCCGGATTATTATACGACTGCGGACTTAAACGGACAAATCGCTTTTGTGAGTCGTACAGCGACGATAGCAGCCCAAAAAGGAATGTTGGTTGTCGTCAGCGCGGGCAATGAAGCCAATGGAAGCTGGGAGCGCATCACTTTCCCTGCGGATGTGAGCGATGTTCTGACAGTAGGAAGCGTCACACAGGATAAAGAACGGAGCATGTTCAGTTCGGTCGGCGTAACAGCCGACTACCGTATAAAGCCAGATGTGGTTGCATTAGGCAATAATGTTTGTGTGATTAATGATGCCGGACAGGTGCAATTTGGCAATGGGACGTCATTTTCGGCGCCTGTCGTTGCCGGACTGGCGGCTTGTTTGTGGCAGGCTTTCCCATTATTGAAAAATAACGAGCTGATACAACTTATCAAAGAAACATCTAATCAGAGCCAAAGGCCTGATGCACAGATAGGATATGGCATCCCCGATGTGTTTAACGCCTATAATAAAGCGACTAATGAATTATTACGAAAATAAGACGAATAACACCCGGAGACATATTTCATTGTTGGAGTTACATACAATGATTCGGGAGACCTTACATGATACGTTTCCCTCTACCCGCTGGGTGCGTGCAGAGATGAGCGACGTGCGCGTGAACAGACCCTCAGGTCATTGTTATCTTGAATTTATCGAAAAAGATGAAAAAACAGGTCAGACCGTCGCAAAAGCTCGCGGGACTATCTGGGCGCGTACATTTAATATATTGAAGCCTTTTTTTGAAAAGGAAACGAAACAAGCGTTTTCATCAGGGTTGAAAGTGCTTGTCAATGTGTCGGTCGACTTTCACGAACTGTATGGATACAGTCTGAATGTGTACGACATAGACCCTTCTTTTACATTAGGAGATTTAGTCAGAAAACGGGCGGAGGTACTGCGTCGCTTACAGGAAGAAGGTATTTTTAACCTGAACCATGCGTTGCCTTTCCCCTTATTGCCACAACGGATAGCGTTGATTACATCGCCCTCAGCCGCCGGATATGAGGATTTTATCCGTCAGTTGACAGATAATGAATATGGATACCCGTTTTACATCAAACTTTATCCGGCTGTTATGCAGGGCGAAAAAACAGAGGAGAGCCTTATTGCCGCCTTAGACAGGATATTTCACCGTAGGCATCTTTTTGATGTGGTCGTTATCATTCGGGGAGGCGGCTCCACTTCCGAATTAAATAGCTTCGATACCTATCCATTAGCTGCTAAATGCGCAAAATTTCCTTTGCCTGTCATCACAGGCATCGGCCATGAACGCGATGACACCCTTGTCGATATGGTTGCCCATACACGGATGAAGACTCCCACCGCCGTGGCTTCTTTTTTAATTGAGTGTATGAACCGTGAAGCTGTCCGGATACAGAAGATAGAAAAAACGATTTATGACGAGGTGACAGGATGTATCCTGCGTGAAAAAACCGTTTTACAATCACTCACACTGAAACTCCCGGTCACGGTTGCCGGTCAACTTGAACGTTATCGTAGCCGCCTTCAAACACTGACAGCTAATTTAGCGGCCTTACCCCAGCTATTACGCAACCGCGCTTCAAAAATCGATGAGCAGTCGGCACGTTTGCATCGAGCCACTGATGCCCTCCTTTTGCAACGCTCTGTTTTGTTAGTTGAAATGCCGACGCGGTTGCAACGCGCATCCGAAACAATTTTTTTACGTCGTTCGGCATTGATTATTGATATGCCGGCGCGATTGCACCGTGCTGCCAATGTGAATATTTTACAAAGTTCAGCATTGATAGCCGGGTTACCGCTCCGTTTGCGACGCGCGTTTGATACCATCTATGCGGAACGTAAACAGTCAATAGAACTCAACGAACAATTTATCAGGATGGTTTCTCCGGAATACATACTGAAACGAGGTTATACGCTAACATATAAAAACGGCCGGATTGTAAAGATAGCCCGTGACTTAACGGCCGGAGATGAAATAACCGTCAGATTTGTCGACGGCGAAAAGAAAGGAGTCGTCATCTGATAATTATAAATTATGAATTATGAAAGGGGGGACTGAGGTCTGAGAACTGAAAACTGAAAACTGAAAACTAAGGTCTGAAAACTGAAAACTGAAAACTGAAAACTACATATCCTATGGAAAAAATTGAGACTTATAACGAAGCAGTAGATAAACTTCGAATCATTGTCGAAGAAATCGAAAAAGGAGAGCTGGATGTCGATGTGCTTTCCGAAAAAGTAAAAGAGGCGACACGTCTGATCAAACTTTGTAAAGAAAAACTTTACAAAACGGACGAAGAGGTAAAAAAAATACTCGAAGAGCTTGATTAATTGAAAGTTCATAATTGATTTTACGCATGAAACGAACAGTAATAATTTTAGGCGGCGGGAAAGGAGTTCGTATGGGCGGTGATTTGCCCAAACAATTTATCCCCCTGCAAGGGAAGCCTGTCTTGATGCATACGATAGACGTTTTTTACCAATGGGATACTACCATTGACCTTGTTTTGGTAATATCTGAAGAATATGCCTCCTATTGGGAAATGCTTTGTAAAGAATTGAATTTTACAGTTCCACACCGGACGGTTTATGGCGGCAAAACACGTTTCCATTCTGTCCGCAACGGATTGCAAAGCCTTCCCCGTCATTGTGAGGAACGAAACAATCCAACGCCTTCCCAAGACCTGATTGCCGTGCATGACGGGGTACGTCCGTTTGTCTCCCCGGATGTTATCTCTGCATGTTTTGAAATGGCCGAATTATATGGCGCCGCCATACCGGTTATTCCGATGATAGATACAGTACGTGTAACAAACGGAGACGAAAATCGAGCGTTCGACCGTACCCTGCTTCGTGTCGTACAGACCCCGCAGGTTTTTCATGCCGATATTTTGTTAAAAGCTTACAAACAGCCTTATGACAAACTTTTCACAGATGACGCCTCTTTAGTAGAAGCATCCGGTCATCCTATTTATCTCATTGAGGGGAATCATGAAAATATTAAAATCACAACCCCTGTAGACATACAATACGCAAAATTCTTAATTGAAAGTTGAAAGTTATTTTTCGTTACTTACAAAAAGATGCTTTCCGATCGTTCCATCATGTATCTGCACGGGGTTGGCCCTAAGCGGGCTGAAATCCTTAAAAAGGAGGCGAATATTGTTTCCTATGAGGATTTATTGTACTATTTCCCCTATAAATATGTGGATCGCAGCCGGTTTTATAAAATAAACGAGATAAACGAGCTAATGCCATTTATACAGTTAAAAGGGAAAATCGTTTGGTTTATTATAGTAGGTGAAGGAAGGACGAAGCGGTTGACAGCAAAATTTGTTGATGACACGGGAAGCATTGATTTAGTTTGGTTTAATGGACATAAATTTATTACGGATAAATACAGGGTAGGGCAAGAGTATATTATTTTTGGCAAGCCAACCTTTTTTGCTCATGAATATAACATTGCGCATCCGGAAATTGATCCGGTCGAAAATGCTGCACAGGTGGCTAATGGATTAGTACCGTTTTACAACACCACCGAAAAGATGAAAAAGTTCTTCCTCCATTCGCGCGCGATCCAAAATATTCAGTATACGTTGTTGACGAGTATAGGATGGAATATCGACGAGACCCTTCCCCCTTATATCCTTTCGAGGATTAAGATGATGCCGGTAGCGGAGGCGATGAAAAATATTCATTTCCCGGAAACACTCGAAAAATTACATCAGGCGCAGTTGCGTCTTAAATTCGACGAACTTTTTTACATTCAGTTGAATCTCCTTCGTACAGCGACCCTGCGGCGTAATAAATTGAAAGGACTTATTTTTTCAACTGTGGGCGATTTGTTCCATAAATTTTACCAAAAATACCTGCCGTTTGAATTGACGAATGCCCAAAAACGGGTTATACGCGAGATACGGGCGGATATGCGTAACGGTCGTCAGATGAATCGCCTTTTGCAAGGTGACGTCGGCAGCGGAAAGACGCTTGTTGCGCTGATGTCGATGCTAATAGCTATTGATAATGGGTATCAGGCATGTATGATGGCGCCAACGGAAATTTTGGCGAATCAGCATTATGTGACGCTCAGGGAGTTTCTGCAAGACATGGACATTCGTGTTGAGTTATTGACCGGCTCTGTGACAAAGAAGAAACGCGAGAAAATACTGCCCGATCTGGCCGCTGGTCAGATTGATATACTTGTAGGCACCCATGCCCTGATAGAACATACCGTCGTCTTTCAATCGCTCGGAATGGCGGTTATTGACGAACAACATCGTTTTGGAGTTGAACAACGCTCGAAGTTGTGGGTGAAAAATAAAACGCTACCCCATGTCCTGATTATGACGGCGACTCCCATACCCCGTACCCTTGCCATGACGTTATACGGCGACTTGGATGTCTCCGTTATCGACGAACTGCCGCCGGGACGCAAACCAATAAAAACTCTTCATCGTTACGACGCCAAAAAAAAGGAAGTATTTGATTTTTTACGCTCAGAAATACATAAAGGGCGTCAGGTTTATGTCGTCTATCCCTTGATTGAGGAAAGTGAGAAGTTCGACTATAAAAACCTGGAAGAGGGGTACGACACATTTAAAGAAGTATTCCCTGAATATGAGGTTTGCATGGTTCACGGCAAGATGAAGGCGAAAGAGAAAGATGCACACATGCAACGTTTTGCATCGGGTCAGGCGCATATTTTGGTTGCCACCACAGTGATAGAAGTAGGCGTCAACATACCGAACGCCACTGTGATGGTTATCGAAAGCGCCGAACGCTTCGGGCTTTCACAGTTGCATCAGCTTCGGGGGCGTGTCGGACGCGGAGCGGAACAATCCTATTGCATCCTGATATCATCGTACAAACTAAGCAACGAAACGCGCAAGCGCCTCGAAGTAATGGTGCGCACCAATGACGGATTCGAAATTGCCGAAGTAGACCTTCAACTGCGTGGCGCCGGCGACCTCGAAGGGACACAGCAGAGCGGTGACGGTCTCTACCTGAAGATAGCCAACATAGCCTCCGACGGTCAAATCCTCCAACATGCCCGTTATAATGCGCAGGAAATTCTTGATGGTGACCCTGAGCTCGAAAAACCCGAAAATCTACTGCTCCAAACCCGCCTTGCCGCCCTGTTCCGCCGTAAAATCAACTGGGGGCTTATCTCATAGCTATTATTTCACCTCATGCATCCAACGTTTTAGCTTGGGGATTAAAAGCATAAGGAAGAACGATGCGACGACGGGGGTTATGATTAGCCAGGAAAAAAACTTTTCATTGCTTATCACGCCGAAGAGGCTGGAATAGTAACCTGCCAAGTAATTGGCCGCAGCGCTGCATAAGAACCAGACGCCCATTAACAGGGACACAAACTGTACGGGTGCAAGTTTTGTGACCATCGAAAGACCTACGGGCGACAGGCATAACTCGCCCATCGTAAAAAAGAAATATGCAAAAGCCAGGTAGGCTAAACCGACCTTGACACCCGGCCCCATTTGCATGGCCGCCAGCAGTAAGATGACGTAACCAAATCCTATCAGCCAGTAGGCAATCATAAATTTCTTCGGAATAGAGGGCTCTTTTCCTTTAGTGGCAAGCCCTGTCCAAAGCTTGGAAGCTACGGGAGCGAATAAAATGATAAACAGCGGATTGAACGACTGACACCAGGTGGCCGGCATTTCCCAGGTGAAAAGGCCAAAAAAGTTGAAGACCCTGTTTACGTGGTCTTTGGCAAAGACGTTTAGCGCCGCACCTTTTTGCTCAAACAATGTCCAGAAGAAAATGGAGAAAAACGCCATGACGAGAATTACACCCATCTTTTGCCATTCCTCTTTTGTAAGCGGTTCCTTCTTCTTTACAGGCGTTTGCAGGTTTACAGGCGTTTGTATTTGAGGCTTCATGCCGAGACCTTTGATGTATTTATCTTTTCCCCACAAAAAAATGAGGAGTGACAGCACCATACCCACGCCTGCGGTCCAAAAGCCCCAGTGCCAACCGATTTTTTCGCCCAGCGTACCTGCTATCAGATTGGCTAAAAATGAGCCTACATTGATGCCCATATAAAAAATGGTAAAACCGCCATCGCGTCGCGGGTCGTTTTTTTGATAAAGATCGCCGACAATTGAAGCGATATTCGGTTTGAAAAGGCCATTACCCATGATAATAAATCCAAGCGCAGAATACATGAAGGCTACACTTTGTATGCCCATGCAAAACTGGCCGATAGCAATCAACAGGGCGCCGGCTATGATGGCTTTTCGTTTGCCCCACCATCTGTCGGCAATATAACCTCCCAAGAGCGGGGAGAGATAGATAAGCGAGGTAAATTTACCGTACAGCTTCATGGCGTCAGGTTGCGAAAACGCAAGGGCGTCAATGAGATAAAGCACAAAAAGACCTCGAAGCGAATAATACGAAAATCGCTCCCACATCTCGGTCGCAAATAAAAGGTAAAGACCGGCGGGTTGTTTTTGTTTGATGGCGTTAATGGAGGGGGAATCGTCGTTTGGGATATTCATATATTACTTTATTAACGTTGTTTACCTTTGGAAGCGGAAAACTGAGAACTGAAAACTGAGAACTGAAAACTGAAAACTACTTCACATATTTTTCGAGCCATTGGTCTTGTTCCCAAAGGACATGCAAGACAGATTCTTTGGCGGCATAGCCATGACTTTCTTTCGGAAGAATGACTAAACGCGCCGGCGCTCCAAATCCTTTGAGCGCGTTGAAATACCTTTCGCTTTGCATAGTAAAGGTGCCGGTATTGTTGTCGTCAGCGCCATGGATAAGAAGTAACGGATGTTTCATTTTGTCGGCGTGCATAAAAGGCGACATGGCGTTATATACTTCCGGCGCTTCCCAGAAATTACGTTCTTCCCGTTGAAAACCGAAAGGGGTCAGGGAACGGTTGTATGCTCCGCTTCGTGCAATACCTGCGACAAACAGGTCGCAATGTGTCAACAGGTTTGCAGTCATAAAAGCGCCATAAGAATGGCCGCCTACAGCCACTCTCTTACGATCGATATATCCCATCGCGTCGACAGCGTCGATAGCCGCTTTTGCATTGGCTACCAATTGCGCTATAAAACTGTCATTAGGCTCTTCATCACCTTCGCCTACAATAGGGAAAGACGCATTATCCAGAATGACAAAACCGCGCGTGACCCAGTAGACAGGCGATCCATAGCTTGGATAGATAAACTCATTTGGATTTGTTGTATTTTGTCCGGCGCTGCTTTTATCTTTATATTCAGTTGGGTACGCCCACATAACCATAGGCAGTTTTTCTTTTTTCTGCCTGTCGTATCCGGCAGGAAGATACAGAGTTCCTGTTAACTCCACACCGTCGTTACGTTTGTAGTTGACAACCTCTTTATAAACGTTGGCAAGGCTTTTAAAAGGATTTTCAAAGAAGGTGATTGGAATGGGCGCACTCCGTTTTCTTGTGTTAATGACGTAATAATTAGGAAATTCGGTAGGCGATTCGAGACTAACAAGGTATTCGCCGTTTTTAATGTCAATGATAGAAATGATATCAAGTTGTTTGTCCGTATAAGTGGATTGATAGATACGTTTCTTCTGCTTTGATTTCAGGTCAAATTCATCTATAAACGGGAACTGGCCGTTTTCGGTAAAGCCATCGCCGATGAGGTAGACTTTATTTCCTTCTATATGAAGCGTATTACGACCGAACACATTTCTCTTTGTATAGAAAGAACCGGGGTTACCGTAGACGTCCTGTGAATTGCGGTCAAAAATTATTTCAGGTTTTTGATTAGGGGCTGACGGATTAAATAGATAAGTCTTCTGATTGCGCGTATTCCACCAGTTGTCGTACAAAACGGCTATGTTGTCATTTCCCCAGATGATGCCTGAGTATCGGTTGATAGTTTTGACCATGCTTTTTGCCTGTCCGGTAAAAGGCGCTTCCGATTGAAATACCTCATCGCGGAATTCCGCTTCTTTTTCGGGGTCGCCTTCGTCTAACGCCTCCACCCAGTAGAGGGTAGCAGGCTTGTCTGCCCGCCATGTGATATTGCGTTTTCCCGTAAAGGTAGACATGGTTCCTTTGGGCAATACTTCGCGTAAGGGGCGTTCGTCGAATTTACTTATCAGTTTTCCATCGGTATCATATATACAAGTGAGCGACGGAAAACGCGACAGAGGGACGATATAAGAATACGGACGGCGGATAGTATTTATTAAAACATAATTTCCGTCGGGCGAAAACGATTCGCCCGAATACAAATCTTTTTCTTTCCAGCGGGTCATATTGCCATCCAAATCGACTGTATACAGTTCCGAAGTTATCAGCGTTTCGAAATTGGCTTCGTCGGCCGGGTTCTTCAGCAGGTCCTGGTAGGTGGGGTTTTGCGCTTTTGCTCCCAGTTCGCTGACGGAGACGACAGGCCCGGTTGATATTGTTTTTTCCGTATCTATAAGCGCCGGTCTCTCTTTTGGCAGCGTCCGGATAAGAAAAGTCTTACTGTCTCTGAACCAGGTGAATGGGCTTCCAAGGTTTGCATTGAGGACGGGCCCCGTCAGACGAAACGCTTTTTGGGTAGACAAATCTATATACCACAGTTCGACGCCGGTTTGGGTCGTATGGGTAAAAGCGACCTTTGTCTCGTCGGGCGACCAGGTCAGGTACATGATTTTCGGATTTTCCGGAAGACCGGCTATTTGTACGGCATCCTTTTCTCTGAACGATTTATATCTGAGATTATTGGTGTACGTCACCGTACTCGAAATGTTGGTAACAGGATTAATGCGTAATCCGGCCAGACGTATCTCATTTTCTGACAAGTCTTCAAGTGTCTTATACGTATTCCTGTACAGAAATAACATTTTGGTATGTTTGCTATCCATTGACAGCGAGGGTGATCGTTCAAAATCCGCCAGTTCCAGAATCTCTTTGGGCGGCTTTTGGTAAACGAGTTCTTCCTGGGCGAAGGCGCTCAAAAATAGACCCGACAAGGCGAAAAGTAAGGATAATTTTTTCATAGGAAAAAAATGATTAATGATTAATGATTAATGATTAATGGGTAATTTTCATTATTGCTTGGGTGTGATTAAAATAACATGACTGTTTCATACGAAAAATCAATTATGAGTTATGAATAAATGAGGTAGCAAAATCCGTACAAAATTAGAAGAAAGTTTTGTTTTTTCCAAGCATCAGATAAAAAAAATCATTTATTCCATTAATCGTGATTCATAATTGAATTTATTATTGTAAATTTGCGGCTTGGGAATAAGATGCAATTTATTTACTAGAACTTATTTATCTATGAAGAAAAAAATACTTTTCATGTTGTTCTATCTGTTCATTATTAATATTTTGACGCATGCCGGCCTTTATATAAACGAGGTGAATTCTACCGGCAAATGGATAGAGATTTATAATAATGAAGCGAAAGAAGTCGATGTGAGCGAATATACGGTTACGCGGTATAACAATGACTATGTTGAGCATACAGCCAAAATACCAGACGGGACAACCATTGCCGCTAACGGTTTTTTGGTGTTGTATCAAAGTAGCGCCGGTTCACCGGTTACTGGCGCTGTTGGTTGCTTGTCTTACGGCATTTCTTCTGAAAAATTTTGGGGTGTGGAATTAAGAGACCGTGATGGAAATATGGTTGATGAAACGTTTGATATCGGCTATCCCCAACAAGTGACAGTAACAGGAGGCAAATCCTGGGCGAGAAAAACCGACGGTGGCGCGACTATCGTAGCGTTAGACCCGTCACCTGGTAAAACGAACGCCTCACCTTTGGAATATTCTGATTATCAAATTTATATAAATGAAGTTAATTGTTGGGGTAAATGGATTGAAATTTACAATGACGAGGAGGATGCCATTGATATAGGCGGATACACGGTTGCCCGTTATAATAATGATAATGCGATTGCACAAGTCGCCATTCCGACAGGAACAACGATTGCAGCCAAAGGTTTTTTGGTGTTGTATCAAGGGGAGGCGGCTTTTTTACCGGTGGCAGGCGCTGTTGATTGCCTGACATACGGCATCTCTTCCGACAAATTTTGGTATGTAGTACTGAAAGATAATGAAAGCCGGATCGTAGATAATACTTTTAATATCGGGAATCCGCAAACGGTCACGGTCAGAAGTGGGAAATCATGGGCCAGAGAAACCGATGGGGCGGAAATCATTGAAGCGTTAGAGCCAACACCGGGAAAGTCAAATACTTCAGAACCAGAGTTCTCCGATTTGAAAATTTATATCAACGAAGTGAACGCTTACGGTAAATGGATTGAGATTTATAACGACGAAGCGGTTGCTGTCGAGTTGGGCGGATATACGATTACCCGAAATAATAATGACGATGCTATCGGTTTAGCCATCCTGCCGGCAGGGACTACCATAGCCTCCAAAGGCTTTTTGGCGCTTTATCAAGGCAGCGCCGCACCACCACCGGCAGAAGGTGCTATCGATTGTTTGCCTTACGGAATATCCACCGACAAATTTATGAACGCCATTTTAAGAGATGACCAAGGCCGTATAGTAGATAATACTTTCGACATCGGCTATCCTCAAACAGTAACGGTAGCCGAAGAGGAATCCTGGGCAAGGAGGACAGACGGATCGACCAAAATTGTAGCTCTTTCGCCGACACCGGGACGAAGTAACCATCGTCCGTCAGGCTCTATCTTCATTTCCGAAGAAAATGTGTTTGCTTTTGTATACGGAGGAAAGCTGTTTTTACCTGAAAACACATCATATATTCAACTATTCAGCATTTCAGGTCAGCTTGTTTTGAGTCGGGGCGTTTCGGGCGATTCCGTCGACTTGTCTAATTTCCCGAAAGGTATTTATATTATAAGACTGACCGTTTCAGGCAAGTCGTTTGGTCAAAAAATAATTTTTTAAGATTAGTTTTGAAATAAAGAGCATTTATTATGAAGCGTATTTTATTTATATCATTTCTTTTTTGGGGTTTTACATCGAACTTTTTGTCCGCAAAAATTTGGATTAACGAATTGATGCAAAGTAATATAGATGGCATAAGGGATGACTTAAACGATTTCCCTGACAGTTGGATCGAACTGTATAACGATTCTAAAGTAGAAGTTAATATCAGTAATTGGACGATCTCAACGAACGCCAATTACCAGAGAGGATGGAAAATCAACGTTGACGTCAGAATAGCTCCTAAATCCTACCTGTTGGTCTATGCCGATAAGGCGGCTGTTGGTTTGCATACCGATTTCCGTTTAGACAGCGGAAGTGGAGGCGCTGTGTATCTGTTCGACAGGAGAGGTAATCAAATTGATTCCATAAAAAGTATACCGCGACAACCGGCGCCCAACATCGCTTATGGTCGAATCAGCGACGGCAACGATACCTGGATGCATTTTGTTACGGCAACGCCCGGTTCGAAAAACATCGGAAAAACATCCAATGTACTGCCTCCCGCTCCCGTTTTCAGTCAGGTGGGCGGGATTTACTATGAGACCGTTATATTACGGCTTTCCTTACCGGCACGTGTGCCGGACGGTGTCACCCTGACGGATATTCATTATACGTTGGATAACTCCGAACCGACCCTTGATTCTCCGGTTTACACGCAAGAACTGACGATTTCTGAAACAACGGTTGTGCGCGCAAAAGTGATTCATCCCGATTATTTGGCTCAACGGGCAACCGTACACAGCTATATCATTTCTAATAAGGAATTAGCGTTACCGGTGGTTTCCATCAGTACCGATTCGACTTATTTATGGGACGAGGATTTTGGTATTTATTGTCGGGGTAACGGAAACAGACCCAATTGGGAAAGCAGGTGGAGACGTCCTATCAATTTCGAATATTTCCCGTTAGAAAGTAATACAAGTGTTTTGAATCAATTATGCGAAATGAGGATTCATGGCGGATATACGCGCTTGTGGCCGCTAAAATCATTGGTCATCTATGGTCATAAACGCTTTGGAACAGCACGGTTCGATTATGATCTGTTCGTAGAAAAGCCTAACCAGGAGATCAAATCGTTTTTGATGCGTAATTCAGGGAATGATTTTTTTACTACTCATTTCAGGGATGCTGCCATGCAATTGTTTTTGGGAGGTAAAGTGAATGTTGACTACCAAGCCTATCAACCCGCAATCCTATATTTGAACGGTAAATATTGGGGGATACTAAACCTTCGTGAGCGGTCGGATGAGGATTTTGTACTGGCTAACTATGGAACGACAAATGTGGATGTGATCGAGCAATGGTTGGGCAATGTAAAAGCCGGCGACCGGGTTGCATGGGACAATTTGATGAATGAATTACGAAAAACGCCTTCGGAAAGAAATATGGAATGGATCAAGAATCAAGTTGATATTGATGAATTTATCAATTACATGATCTTAGAAATATATGTTTCAAACATCGATTTTCCGCATAATAATGTGTCTATGTGGCGACCCCGAACAATCGGCGGTAAATGGCGGTTTATATTAAAAGACTTGGACCTCGGACTTGGTTTGTTCGGAAGTAATCCGGCAACACGCAACTCATTAGAATACAACACAGAAAGTAATGCAGACAACCGTAAATTGTTTAATGCTTTGCTAACGGACGAAACTTTCCGAAAAGAATTTTACAGCCGTTTTGCTATTTATATGGGCGATTTGCTACACATTAATTCAACTTCGCAATTGATTGACAGTATTCAAACGATGTTATCACCTGCATATCAGGATCATATTGCCCGTTACACAGCCGATATGGGGCGCGGGAGTATGGCAGGGTGGAACAATAATATTATTAATATGAAAAATTGGTGTAAAAACCGGAATGTAGAGGTTTACAATCATTTAAAGGATTTTTTCGACTTAGGAGCGTTAATGAAATTAACTTTTAAATATCAGGACGACTCATCCGAAACGCCTACGGTTTTCATCAATGGCGTTAAAATACGGGAACGGGGCTTGAACGCTTCCTTTTTTGAAAATGAAACACTTCACTTACGGTACGACGGAATGTCTCCGCGTTTTGGTTGGGCGATTACTAAAACGGTGAATAGGTTAAGAAGAACCGAGACCTATTTTGAACAGGACTTTGTCTATCCTATTGAAACGGATTGTACCTCCCTCGAAATTAAATTAGTGGACAATCCCAATGCGACAGAAAAAATCGCATCGCCTGAAATATATATGTGGATTTCCGATAATAGATTATATATCAATAATATACAATATCCTTCCGTAATTTCTATTTATGATATTCAAGGAAGATTAATTTCAACAACTGCTACATCGGGCGCTTCCATAACCATTCCTTACGATCATAAAGGGTTGATTGTTGTGAAAGTAGAAAACGAATCACATAGTTTTGTCCGAAAAGTAATGCCCTGAACATAATAATTTATATGATATGTCACAATTATTTTCAAATGATCTGCCTTATAAAGTGGCGGATATCCGGTTGGCGGATTTCGGACGCAAGGAAATCGAAATCGCGGAACACGAAATGCCGGGTCTTATTTCCTTGCGAAAGAAATATGCCGGTTTGCAGCCGTTGAAAGGCGCCCGTATCACCGGCTCATTGCACATGACGATACAGACAGCTGTTCTTATCGAAACTTTAGTTCACTTAGGCGCGGAGGTACGCTGGGCAAGTTGTAATATTTTCTCAACACAGGACCATGCCGCCGCCGCCATCGCTGCCGCCGGTATCCCCGTTTTTGCGTGGAAAGGCGAATCGCTCGAAGAGTACTGGTGGTGTACGGACCAGGCGCTACGGTTTCCCGAAGGTAAGGGGCCAAACCTGATCGTCGACGACGGAGGCGATGCTTCCTTGCTGTTCCATTGGGGATACAAAGCGGAGAAGGAGCCTTCGACTATAGACCGCAAAGGAGGAAACCACGAAGAGCAGGTGATCTTGGATACATTGCGGCGGATTTTAGCCGAAGACCCGCAACGCTGGCACAGGATGATGGCTGGGATGAGAGGTATTTCGGAAGAAACAACAACAGGCGTTCACCGCCTGTATCAGATGATGGAACGCGGCGAACTGCTTGTCCCCGCTATCAATGTAAACGATTCGGTCACCAAATCCAAGTTTGATAACCTGTATGGATGTCGCGAATCGTTGGCTGATGGTATTAAACGCGCTACCGATGTGATGATTGCAGGCAAAGTAGTGGTAGTCGCAGGCTATGGCGACGTAGGCAAAGGATGCGCTCATTCGATGCGCTCGTATGGAGCGCGTGTGCTTGTTACGGAAATAGACCCTATTTGCGCGCTACAGGCGGCTATGGAAGGGTTTGAGGTGACTACCATGGAAGAAGCCGTTCGCGAAGGGAATATTTTTGTGACGACAACAGGCAACCGCGACATCATAACCATTGCGCACATGGAAGCCATGCAAGACCAGGCAATCGTTTGTAACATAGGCCATTTCGACAATGAAATACAAGTTGAGCGGTTAGTCGGCTATCCGGGAATTATACATACAAACATCAAGCCGCAGGTCGATAAATATACATTCCCCGACGGACGCTCTCTGTTCCTGCTTGCCGAGGGGCGCTTAGTCAACTTGGGCTGTGCTACGGGACACCCGTCGTTTGTGATGAGTAACTCCTTTACAAATCAGACCTTAGCTCAAATCGACTTGTGGCAAAAGGATTATGCGATTGGCGTATACCGTTTGCCTAAACAGTTAGACGAAGAAGTGGCCCGCCTGCATTTAGACCGGATTGGGGTAAAACTGACCAAACTGACGCAGGAACAGGCCGATTACATCGGCGTACCTGTCGAAGGTCCCTACAAAGCGGATCATTATCGCTATTAATCTCTATGATAACTTTTTTATTTTCAATCTTATTGTTAATTGGCGGGTATTTCTTGTACGGTAAATTGGTTGAACGTATTTTTGCCATACAACCCGACCGTCCGACCCCCGCTTATGAGAACGCCGATGGCGTCGACTTCGTGCCGATGAGTTGGTGGCGTATCTTCCTGATTCAGTTTCTTAATATAGCCGGTTTGGGCCCGATTTTCGGAGCTATTATGGGGGCCGTTTATGGCCCTGCGGCTTTCTTCTGGATTGTTTTGGGCAGTATCTTTGGCGGCGCTGTACACGATTATTTTTCGGGTATGTTGTCGGTACGCAACAAAGGCGTAAGTCTCCCCGAACTCATAGGCAAATATATGGGCTTGGGATTCAAACAGTTCATGCGCCTCTTCACCCTACTGCTGATGGTGTTGGTAGGGACTGTCTTTATGGCAGGACCTGCAAAATTGTTAGCCAATTTAACGCCTCAACACTTGGATTTCACATTTTGGTGTGTAATAATTTTCATTTATTATATCCTTGCGACATTGTTACCTGTCGACAAGATCATAGGGAAGATATATCCTTTTTTTGGTTTCGCCTTGTTGTTCATGGCAGTGGGCGTCGGCGGAGCGATGATATGGAACGGAGCGCCTATTCCTGAGGTTGTTCCTTCCAGCCTGTACAACATGAATCCCAATCCTGAAACTTTTCCGATATTACCCATGTTATTTATTTCGATAGCCTGCGGCGCTATTTCCGGGTTTCATGCAACCCAGTCGCCCATCGTCGCACGTTGTATGAAAAATGAACGCGAAGGGCGTCGCATCTACTACGGAGCGATGATCGCCGAAGCAATTGTCGCCTTGATATGGGCTGCAGCCGCCATGAGTTTCTTTGGTTCAGTGGGCGGCCTGCACGAGTTTTTAAAAGCCAACGGTAACAATGCCGCAGTGGTAGTCGATAAGATCGTTCACTCCTGGTTGGGCGCTTTTGGCGGATTATTGGCTATCATCGGCGTTATTGCAGCGCCTATCACATCAGGTGATACGGCTTTCAGATCGGCGCGTCTTATTGTGGCTGATTTTATTAACTACAGCCAAAAGAAACTAAGCCACCGGCTCATCGTAGCAGCGCCTTTGTTTATTGCAGCACTTGTGTTGTTACAGGTTAACTTTGATGTCATCTGGCGGTATTTTGCCTGGTCGAACCAATCATTAGCGGTGGCAACCCTTTGGACAATAACCGTATACCTTGCCCTTGAAAAGAAATGTTATTGGATCACACTGTTACCGGCTTTGTTCATGACCATGGTGATTTCCACTTATGTAGTTGTAGCGCCCGAAATGCTTAACCTGTCTACCTCCATCGGCTATCCTGTCGGCGCCGTTTGTACCGTTACGACAGGGGTGATTTTTTTAAGGTGGCATGGTAAGCAATTCAAGTAACTCCGACGTTGTTAGTTAGCAGGTCGTATTTATTTAAAGTATAGAATCAGAAGTATATTATTATCTTTTAAAAGATACCAAAGAGTAAGCGCTTGCATTTTGCGGCAATGGAATTGTTCTTTTATATTGACCAAACGAAGAATATACTTGAATGTATTTTACCATATCATTGGCGAAAAATACTTCATCAGTTTTTTCATCATAGATAATTCGAATCACATCTCCGCCTAAATATTCCTGAGGGCCTAGACCTAAATGGTTAAAACATGACTTGGGGGTTCCGTCTTTTGAAAAGAAAAGTATACTGCATGACGATTTATCATAAACTACTATTGTATTTTGTGACACCGTTAAAGGGTAGATAGGCGCTTTGTATATATAATCGGCATTGTCCGAATTCAAATGCACATAGAATACATCAGCAAAATCGTTTAAAGCTATTTCTTTTTCCGGATAGTTTTTCCGGATATCAATGAAAGGCAAATCCTCCTTTCCCTTCCTGTTTGATGAACATCCGATTGTTATAAGCGCTATTAATAATAAAGAACATTTTTTTTTCATAGAATATTTTTTTGATTATCGAGTAAAAAAAACTTATAATTTTCAATCGTGGATATAAGACTACAAAGGTAGCCGTTTTTCTAATACAATCATACAAAAAAACGATTTTTTTATATGTTTTACAAAATGTTTTTTTAATATGCAGTAAATCAGCATGATATAGCGTTTGCGAACTTCGGGATTTCGATCATATCTCACAGTCAGTTTCTTCTTGAGTTCTTTTTCATATTGAAGCTGCAACTCCATAATATAATAATGTATGCGCGTACATTATTATGCTAGCAAACTCCTATCACCGTTCGCAACCGAATGGCAGGATTAAAATATGCGGACGAGTACCCTGTATGCGCTCGCAATTATGATACAACAGTTTTCGTCATGCTTGATTTTTTTAACGATTTGAGAGAAATTTTTTGCATTTCTCTCAACTTCTACTACCTTTGCGCCATAATTTTAGATGATGGGCAAGGAATATACGAACGAATTACGGATTGACTTTGGAGAGGACGGGCAAAAATTGACGCCTGTTGTTACGCAAGATTTTATGACCAAAGAGGTGCTGATTTTAGCTTTTGCTAACAAAGAGGCTTTCGACGAAACACGTCGAAGCGGCTATGCCACCTATTGGAGTCGAAGTCGCAACGAATTGTGGAAGAAAGGATTAACATCGGGCGACCTGTTGAAAATAGAAGAAATACGCATCAACTGTGAGCAAAATTCGCTGTTGTATTTGGTGACGCCACAGGGGAAAGGAGCCTGCCATGCCAAAAAATCGAACGGAAAGCCTTATAAATCGTGCTATTACCGCAAAATAAACGAAGATGATTCATTGGAAATAATCGAAAACTGAAGTAAGTTTTCAGTGTACAGTTGTTAGAAAAAAATGAAAACTATAAAAGATAAAACTAAATGGGAGCAATGTTGAAAATTGGAATGCCTGCCGGCTCGCTCGCCGACCCTAACCGTGGTGGTAATTTAATAAATCTATTGACTAATAGCGGTTTTTCTGTGTCGGGATATGCGCAGGGAGGGCCGACAAAATTTACTTCTGTCAATTTCTTGTTTGGCTGGGACGGCCGTCCCCAAGAGTTTGGTTCACAACTCGAAATCAGTGAGTTGGATATAGCTATTGCCGGCGATGACTGGATTCGGGAACGGGTATTGGAGATGAAATTAGAATATGGAAAGGAGGTGCATCTGGAGCATGTGCTGGCATTGAATCGCGGCGGCGTTAAATTGGTAGGAATTGTCGACAGCAAGCAATTTGAAACCGTAGAAGAATTTTTAAAAAATCTTTGTTCTCAAAAACAATTGATCACCGTCGTATCCGAAATGCCTTACATGGCATTGGACTGGTTACGCGCCAAGTTAGCAGCGATAGGATTGTTAGAAAGATTTCAGTCGTTTTCGGTGCAAAAATATAAAACGCCTTCGAAGATAGTATCAGGCATCGTTATTTACGAAACTTGGGGTAAGACCGAAGCCAAAATTAAAAACGGCGGCGCCGATATTGGCTTGGAAATAACCCAATCGGGCAGCGCAATTAAAAACTACGGTCTAAAAGTGATTGATACCATCATGGAATCGCAAACCAGTATCTGGATCAATCCCGATGTGCGCAAGGATGCGGAAAAAAAGGAACTGTTAACGATGTTTTTACTGAATTTGTACGGGTCGATAAATGCGGAAAACAAAATGATGGTCATGTTTAATGTATCCAATAAAAATGTGGATGTGATAGACAGCTATTTACGCGAAAAAAACCTGTTTGCCGACGAGCCGACGATAAGCGTAGGTAAGGAATTTACGGTTTACAATGTTCAGATAGACGCCGGAAATATCAATGAGCCTTTGGCCAAAGTGCGATACGAATTGGCAAAACGGGGCGCTACAAGCATAAATACACTTCCTGTTCAATCGTCAATCCCAAGCCTGAAAGTGATTACATAATTCTTTCACCATTAATCATTAATCATTAATCATTAATCATTGTTTTTAAAATGCTGAAACTAACAGGTAGGTACAAAAAGAGGTGGCGGTTAGGATGACGCCTACAAGTGTTTCGTAAGGGATGAGCTTAAGGCGGGTGTTGAAGCTCATGTAAACGGAGCCTCCTGTTGCGTGATAGAACGAGCCGTGTGGCAGATGGTCTAAGACCGTTGCGCCGGCATTGGTCATAGCCGCTCCCCAGACAGCGCTTATACCGGCGGCGGTAATAATGCCGGCAAACGATGAGGAGGCTACGGTTGCTCCGGCTGTTGTCGATGCGGTGGCAGCCGATAGCAAAGCGCCGGAAATAGGAGCCATCAACGCTTCACCTAAAGGGGTGTGCGCCAGCGCATCTAATAGAACATCCTTGATCGTAGACGCTTTGATTATTCCGGCAATCGTACCGGTGCCGATAAGGAGTATGGCTACAAACGACATTTTTTCCAGGCCATAAGCAATAGATTCTTTCGTCAGTTTCCACTTGCGCATAGCCAGAATGCCGGTCAATCCTCCGGCAGGTAACGCTATTAACGGGTCTATTACGATACCGCAGAGCGGTCGCAACGAAAGTAAAAGGATAGTAACCGCCGGCGCTACCATGCTGACCGTAAACGAGGGGAGACGGTCGTCGCTTTTACTGATATCGTCGTCCGTCACCGGCGTCCCCTTTTTAGGTAGCAGGCGAATCAGCAGATAGGCGACAAAAAGTAAGCCAAGCAGGGCGGCTGCCAGATTTACGAACATGACAGACGATAAATCGGCGTTGAAATTCTCGGCCGATGCAATGGTATTCGGGTTGGGCGAAATAATATTGCCGCATTTCCCGCCTCCTATCATAGCCAACAGGATATGTTCTTTGGAAATTGACCGTCTTCGCGCCAGACTCAAGGCAATAGGAGCCACGGTGATAACGGCTACATCGATAAAGACGCCGATAGCTGTCAGTAACATGGTAGCAAAAGCGACAGCCAAAAAGGTATGCCGCTCGTTGAGAGAGCGGACGATGCCGTTGGAAATGGAAGCGGCGGCGCCCGTCTTTACTAACACGCCGGATAATACGCCGGCGGCCAGAATGCGCATGACGGCCGGCGTGATATCCTTTACGCCGTCAAGCATGAGTGTAACCGTCTGCGGAAGCGAGAAGCCTCCGATAAGTCCGCCGGCGACAGCCCCCAGCATAAGACTGTATAACGCGGGTATTTTTCTGATAATAAGCAGGATGGACAATGTCAACCCAATGATTGCTCCAATTGCGCTCATAATTGTATTCGAAGATTTTTATTAGACCCTGCCTAATATATCCGTAATCGGATGATTTGTTCGACTATCTGTTCGACTTGGCGGAAGGCGAACGACTTATCCATGGCTTGTTCCAATGAAACCGGTCCCGGTTGAATGGAAAAGACAGCGAGAAATCCTTGATGCAGGAGCGCTTCGGTTTCCTCAACAGTCCCGCCGATAGCTACAACGGGAATATGTTGTCTTTTTCCGGCCTCAAGGATTCCGGAGGGCGTTTTGCCCATACCTGTTTGCCGGTCTAATTTGCCTTCGCCTGTGATGATAAGGTCAGCGCCTTTTATACGGCTATCAAAGTCCAAGGCATCTAACACCATTTGAACACCAGGCTTAAGGGTTGCAGGCAGGAAAGCGAGAAATCCGCCGCCTAATCCTCCCGCTGCGCCGGCTCCGGGGATAGCGTCAATATCTTTACCTTTGGAGGAGAGGATGACTGAGGCAAAATGCTTGAGGCCTTTGTCCAATTGATGAATCATCGCATCATCGGCTCCCTTTTGACGCGCATAGACAAAAGCCGCACCATTTTCGCCAGAAAAAGGATTATTAACGTCGCAGGCAATGGTGAAAACAGCTTCTTTTAGTTCATTAATAAAATCGATATGCGCTATTTGTTCCAGAATCTGTCCGCCTTTGCCCAATTCATTTTTGTCCTTATCAAGAAAACGGAATCCAAGGGCTTGTAACATACCTGTCCCTGCATCGTTGGTAGCGCTTCCGCCTATTCCGATGAGAAAACGGCGACAACCTCTTTGCAGGGCGTCTTTTATCAGTTCACCGGTGCCGTAGGTGGTTGTGAGCATGGGGTTTCGTTTTGCAGGCGGCACTAAAGTCAGTCCGCTGGCCGAAGCCATTTCAATCACGGCGGTAAGTCCGTCGCCAAGAATTCCGTATTCGGCCCGAATGGGATTCATCAGCGGGTCGTGTACTTCGCACGTGACTAAACTTCCGTTCAAGGCGGCCACCAACGCTTCAACCGTACCTTCGCCGCCGTCAGCCACAGGGACAGTTACTACCTCACAATCCGGCAGGACTTTCCGAATACCGTTTCCGGCTGCACGCGCCACTTCAAGCGACGACAAACACCCTTTAAATGAATCGGAGGCAATGATTATTTTCTTCATCCTTTTTTATTCTGCCCGATTTCTGCGCCCTGGCTGATTAGCTTTTCCCTAAGTCTCGAAACATCAACCTCTTTAGGCGATTTCCGCGTTTCAATACACAGCGCAGCGGCGACACCGGCTGCTTCACCGATACTCATAACAGGCGCCATAGCTCTCCACGATTCGTAGGATTGCTGGTCGGAGGAGATGCACCTGCCGGCGACAAGCAATCCTTCCGCACCCTGAGGTAACAGACAACGATAAGGAATCTCATAACCTGTATGCTCCAAGTAACGTCTGTATCCATAATAAGAGATGATCGGGCAGGCCGACATGGAGATGGCATCGTCGAATCGCTTCCCTGCAATGGCGTCGTCATTCGAGGTTGTGTAAAGCCCTTTGATGAATCGTGTCTGCCGGATGCCTATCAATGGGGCTGTTTCGGTGATGTACGCATCGTCCAACAGCGGCGCTTGCTGTTGCTGATTACGCCGGAAGTGGTCGTAAACAGCGAGCCGCGCTTTGATCTCACCTTGGGTAATTTCATCTGCGTTCACGCCATTGAAATCGGCGGAAGGTCCCCAATACATCACATCATTGTTGGTGATAACCCCTTTCATTTTACGGGCTGATTCGGGATTCATCGAGACTCTGTACATCAGCCCGTTTCCTAAGTGGTTGTCTTCCTTTTTCGCTTGCCAAAAGGGTACGCCTGCGTGGTACGCCACATCGGCGTCACCGCTTGCATCTACGACTACCTTACCGAAAATGGCCTGTCTTCCCGACTTGTTCTCAATGATGACCCCGATAACTTTTTCGCCTTCCATGATTGTGTTGACAAACAGCGTATGGAAAAGTATGTTCGCACCTGCCTCATGAAGCAGTTTGAGCATCACATATTTCGTCTTTTCGCCGTCGATGGGGTAACTGTACGTAAGGTTACCTTTCGTGGTGGGGTATTGCTGTGCGTCGTAAGTGGTCGAAGTCCCCAGCCCGTTGATCTCTTTCAGGTTGAGGATCAACTCCTCGGCGATACCTTTGCTGGTTTGCAGGTCGTCGGGTTTTCGCTGGTTGCGGAATCCGTTGATGTTGAGCATTAATGAGGCTGTCGCTGTTCCGCCGAAGAAAGGGAAGCGCTCGATAATGAGTGTCCGGGCTTTGTTACGTGCGCAAGCGAGCGCCGCAGCCCATCCGGCAGGACCGCCGCCTACCACAATGACATCGAATGACCCGTAAACAGGAATGGTTTTCGCCGGCTCGGTATAAACGGTGTTATCCTCCTTCGCCGCACTGATATTTTCCCCTGATACATAGCCATCTACCAAGGATAATGCGCCTATAGCCAGCGTGCTTTTGATGAAATTTCTGCGATTGGTTTTCGACCGGTCAACCTGTTTTTCATTCATTGCTGAACTTTTCTTTTGAATTTCTTGTAATTTACTTTTCATAACTAAAAAATTAATAATTCTTCATGTTTCTAAATTGTTGCAAAGATAGAAAAAACTTTTGTATCTTTGGCATTATTTTTAATGATATGAAGAGATTAGTTACAGGTCTTATCTGTCTGTGTTTTTTTGTTTTGAGTAATGCGCAGGATCGTATTGCCATACAACACGGGCCTTATATTCAGAATCTGAAGGATTCGGAAGTTACAATCGTATGGATTGTCAATAAACCCGCTATCGGTTGGGTGGAGTTAGCGCCTGATGATAATACGAATTTTTATTATCAGGAACGCCCGAAGTATTTTAATGTGACGAATGGGGTGAAAAATACATCCCTGTTACACACGGTAAAACTGACCGGATTAACGCCCGGGACAAGATACCGTTACCGTATCTTCTCTCAGGAAGTGCTGGAGCATCAGAGCTGGGAGATTGTCTACGGGCGTGTTGCGTCCACAAGCGTTTATGGAACACGACCGCTGAGTTTCAAAACAAATGACAGGAATAAACCGGAGGCTTCCTTTATCATGGTCAACGATATCCATGGACGCGCCGAAGATATTCCTGTCCTGCTGAAAGTCGCAGGCCTCAACGATGCTGACATGGTCATTTTCAATGGCGATATGTTGTCGCAACTGAAAGACGAAGCCGGTTTGTTCAGCGGATTTATGGACGCCTCCATTGACTTGTTCGCCAAGGAGATACCTATGTACTATGCACGTGGAAACCATGAGACGCGCGGCCCGTTTGCGACCCTTTTCCAACATTATTTTTCGCCCAAAGAACCTAATCTGTACTATCTGTTACGACGGGGTCCCGTTTGCTTCATTTTTTTAGATACGGGAGAAGACAAGCCCGATTCGGATATCGAATACAGCGGCATCACCGATTATGACTTTTACCGGACAGAACAGGCTAAATGGTTGGCCGAAGTTGTAAAGTCGAAGGAATATACAGAGGCGATGTTTAGGGTCATTATCGCCCATATACCTCCGGTTCCCGGAACAAGTATATGGCACGGACAAAAGGAAGTATTGGAGAAATTTGTCCCGATACTGAATGAAGCCCGTGTTGACGTGATGCTTTGCGCACATTTACATCGCTACATCCACGTTAAACCGGATGCGGCTGTCAAATTTCCGGTCGTCATCAATGCCCATCAAACCGTTGTCAAGGGAGTAGCGAAAGATAACAGGTTGGGATTGATCGTTAAGGATTTGGAAGGCAAAGTCATTGATCGGATCATATTGGATACTAAATATTAATATTCTTTATGAATCATCGTGACGCCGGCCTGGGCTGTCGGCATGATTAACAATTCCTGAATAGTCACATGAGGCGGTTGTGAGACGGCGTAAAAGACAGCTTCGGCTATATCGTCGGCCTCTAAGGGTGTGAATCCACGGTATACCTGATCGGCTCGCTGTTGGTCGCCTTTGAAACGTACCAACGAAAATTCAGTCTCCACAGCGCCCGGGCACACTTCGGTGACGCGGATGCCATAAGGAAGAAAGTCCATACGCATCCCTTCACTCAATGCCTTTACAGCATGTTTTGTTGCACAATATACAACGCCATTTGGATAGACCGTTTTCCCGGATATCGAACCGATATTGATGATATGCCCCGACTTCCGGGCGACCATATCCGGTGAAATAACCCGTGTGACATACAACAATCCTTTGATATTGGTATCAATCATTTGTTCCCAATCACTAAGCGAGGCGGTGTGTATAGGGTCAAGTCCTGCCGCTAATCCGGCGTTATTCACTAAGACATCAATCGTCTTCCATTCGTCGGGTAAGGAATTGACAGCCGCTTCTACCTGACTGTATACCCGCACATCGAAGCAAAGCGTGAAAACTTTTGCCTCGTAATCCCGCTCAATTTCTTTTTTCAACGCTATCAGACGCTCTTCCCGCCTTCCGTTAAGTATCAATGCAAATTTTTCTTTTGCCAGACGTTGGGCTATCGCTTTTCCAATACCCGATGTCGCTCCTGTGATAAATGCTGTTTTCATAAGTTATAATTAAATCCTTTCTTAACATCAATATAATGAAACACTCCGGCGTTATTGAAAACTAAATGATTCTCCTCTGCGCCCACAATGAAATAATTCCCTCGCGGGAGCGGAGGGACAGGTTCGTTCCGGCCATAACTTGTGATGGGCGATTGCAGAATACCGTTTACTGTCGGGAAGTCGGGTTTGCGATGCGAGGAAGAAGCCTCCCGGCAGTAATAGTAAAATGAAAGTAAAAAATTTTGTCTTCATAGAAAGATTATTTTATGCTCTCAATGGATGCAAAAATAATCTTTTTTCCACAATATATATAAAGGAATGAAATATTTTGAAATTTTTATGTCAGTTCCTCCGTCCCCCTGACATAGAACCGTTATCGGTTGAGTTCTTTGATGACGTCCTGATTGGCTTTGCGTACATCAGGTTCGACTATCTTGATTCTTTTGCGGTCGTAGGTAATCAGGCCGTTCACTTCACCTTCACAGTCGGTCGTTTGTGTGTAGACGCCGGCAGAGAAGCCGCGTTTCACCAAGTCCTGAAGTTGTTTGGCATATTTTATATATTCGGCGGTGACCTCCTGTTCGTTTTTAAATTCGATATAACCCCAGTTGCGTTGGTTCCACCACAGATGGTTCTCTAAAGGCAGGCCAATGCCTCCATATTCGCCTAACACATTGACGCGTTGCGCGTCGAAGAGGAACATACTGGGCGCCGGATAGTTATGTAAATCCAAAATGTCGCCGCAATTGCGATGGTTTCCGCCGCTGGCAGAGTTGATTAAGCGGGACGGGTCGTGTTTTTTTGTCCAGTCGACCACCTTTTCAGTGTCAAATTGTCCCCATGCTTCGTTGAAAGGCACCCATACAACGACGGAAGGATTTGAAATACATAAATTCATGATTTCTTTCCATTCCTGATAGAAGTTGTCGATGGATTCCTGTGTGCGGACTTTGTCTGTACCGCCGCCGAAAACACGCGCCTGCCATTGATTCCCCAGGTCGCCGCTTGGCATGTCTTGCCATACGAGGATGCCTTCCCTGTCGCAATGATAATACCAACGAGCCGGCTCTACTTTTACGTGTTTACGAATCATGTTAAAACCAAAGTCTTTTGTCTTTTTAATATCATAAAGGAGCGCTTCATCCGAAGGAGCGGTGTAGAGGCCGTCGGGCCACCAGCCTTGGTCTAACGGACCAAGATGGAATAAGTCTTTGTTGTTCAACTGCATCCTCATGAAGCCGTTTGCATCGCGCTGGGCGGAGATTTTGCGGAATCCGGTATACGATTTTACCTCGTCGACGACCTTGCCCGAAGAGGTAAGTGTTATTTTTATATCGTACAAATAGGGATTTTCGGTATCCCATAACGTCGGATTTTTAACCGGTATACGGATTTCGTAACAGGATATGCCTTTTGCAGAAGCGACTACCTGTCCCTTATCTAACAGTTTCACTTCAATGATGTCGGCCGGATTCGCTTTTGCGGTTGAAACCGTTACGCTTAATGTGCTGTTGTCAATGTCAGGTATCGATTTGATGGCCGTAATATGATTCGCCGCAACCGGTTCCAACCAGACGGTCTGCCATATACCGGTCACTGCCGTATACCATATTCCGTTAGGCCGTGAAACCTGTTTGCCGCGGGGTTGGAATCCCCTGTCTGTCGGGTCCCACACTCGTACCACTAATTTATGTTTCGTTTTTCCAGCCAAGAACGGTGTGATGTCGAAGGAGAAGGGGGTGAAACCGCCTTGATGCGAACCGATCAAAATATCGTTGATAAGCACATCTGTTTTCCAGTCGACAGCGCCAAAGTTGAGGATAATATTCTTACCCTGCCAGCCTGAAGGAATGGTAAATTCACGTTTGTACCATAGTTCGTTTTGCTGTCCTACATCTTTCATCACGCCCGAAAGTGACGATTCGATGGCAAAAGGCACTAAAATTTGTCCGTCGAAAGTGGCGGGTTCTGCCGCTCCTCGCGGGGCAATGGCATAGTCCCAAAGACCATTCAGGTTAGACCACAGGTTACGTTCGAGTAACGGGCGCGGGTATTCCGGTAATACGTTTTGCGGATTTACTTCTTCAGCCCATTTGGTTTTAATTTTGTCTCCTGCCGGAGCCCATTGTGCGAATGTGCTTGCTGCTACTAAACACATACAAATCAATACAAATAGTTTTTTCATGTCGTTGAAAATTTAATTATTAAATAGTTGTAATTATAATCTACTTCGTGTTATTAAATCAATTTCAGCGCAAAGATACGTTCTTTTTTTTACATAATTATTCAAAAATCATTCAAACTCTTTCACGATTCGTGCAAAAGAGAAAACAAAGACACATCCCGATTTTTTTTCGTTAGAAAAAAGTGATTCAGGATGTGTCTTAAATTGATGCGAATTGACTAAAGGCTCTCTATCAACTTCTGTTGTTTTGAAAAATACGCGATACGGCTTCGTTCGTCTACTTCAGAAATCTGCATGGAGGAGCGTTTCTTCAACTGCATCCAGGAACGGAAGTTGGCTGCCATTTCAGCGTTGTAGGTATGTATTTCAAATTTTTCAAATACATGTACGAAGCAAATATTTATGTCCGGCGTAAAAACATAGCTATAATTTGTATCCACATTCAGATGTGAGATATAGAGGTTCACTTTGTTTTGCGTTTCGGGGTAGCAACCTTTAGTGGCGATTGCCTGCATGTATGCCAATAAAGAGAATAAATCCTGCTTGATGAGTCCCTTTTCTTGATCCGAGATCATACGGATTGAATAGAAATATTGGATATCAGATATTAAATAGTCGAACAACAAGCGGTCTAAAACAAAGCTTGAGTTTGGTACTAACTTGATAGCCTGAAAATAGTCATTCGTCAATTTGGATTGTTCTTCCGAGACAATGATTTGCGAATAAGGTATAATCTCATTTTCATTGCCATATTGATACTGCCATTTGAAAAGATAGAATTGATTGAGATACGGATAACCGGCTAAAACCTGACGGGGTAATTTGTTGCAAATATCCATTAACTCCGTCGTTGGGAATTTTTTAGCGAAACGAATGCCCTGAATGACATTACGAAGATAGTCAAATTCCTCCTGTGAGGGATTTATATAGTTCATTTTCCGCATCTGAAAGGAGACTGTGTCAGTATTGACACTTATAATATCATCTAAAGAGATGTTCCATGCGATGGCGATTTTTGCCATCTCGTGCGCTGTAAATATAACGTCCTGCCGTAGTCTGCGATATACGGCCTCGCGTTCAATATACAATAAGTCCATTAATTCCTGGACTAAATCCTGTTTTTTTGGATGCCTTTTATAAAGTATTTCAATAAAAGTGTCATACCAGTTTTTTTCTTCCTGTGCCATATTGATAACCTGTGAAATCTTTAAATATTGCGCAAAGGTACGAACAAAAATTGAAAGACGAAAATAATAGCATGAGATTTCACAAAAATTGTATATTTTCAAGAAAAATTAGTTCTTTTTGCTAATTTATGAAATATAGTAATTATAACACTTTACTGCATACATAGGGCTGATATTCATTAGGTTCAGAAAAAAACTATTCCTGTACTCATTCCAGATTGTCATCTCACTGTTTTTATGAAAACTCGTTTTCTCCGTTCTCTCGAAATGACGGAGAATAGCGCGTAATGGCATCAGAAGGATTGAAAAATTTTTTTTTGAAGCAACATCAAAACACTACACCTATCTTTTCAGCTCCGATATGATATTATTTTACAAAAGGAATGAGTACATTTTTCTTTTAGTAATTATTTAATTTATTTAACAAAAATACATCAAACTATTCTTTCCCCCGTGAAGACATTCTGAAAGTAAACTTCTTTTGGCCGATGTAACTACAAATAACAGTGACTACAGTGATAATCATTTTGGAAGGAGTGGGATAAAAATTCAATCCGTCGACAAAAAGTTTTAGTCCGGCGTAGTTGGTTATCAGATTGGTTAATACAATTATCAGGTAACGAACCAATTGTACGCGTCCACGCAAATTGGAAGCTGTAAATGTGACATATTTCTGAAGGAGAAATCCTGAAAAGGTAGAAACAGGGAAAGTCAGCACTAAGGAAGCGATATGCGGACTTAAAGTAATAAGACCCAAGCTGAAAAATCGACCTTTGAACAAAAAATTGTAAACGAGAAAGTATAAAATCCAGTCAAAAACGATATTAGCAGTTCCGCATGCCCCATAACGGTAAATCTGTAAAGGTACAAATCTACGGAATAGCGGATAGGTAAAATCAATTACCTTTTGTAATCTTAGCCCGATTCTTACTAAATAGTTACGCATAATGGCCGCAAAATTACAATTTTTATTTTAAAAAAGTTCGACGATAGACCAAGAAAACGAAAAAGGGAATACTTTTTCAAAAAATTGTCGTATCTTGCGCGACTAATATGAGATATTTTTTGACTTATGAAGTGGTTATATCTTTTTTTATTAAGCGGATACGTTCTTGTAAACGCACAGGAAATGATATCCTTCGAGGCTGTTCAGGACAGCATTTTCAACCAATTAGTTCTATTCCCGCAGGAAAAAATTCATCTTCACACGGATCGGACAATGTATGTGCCCGGCGAAAAAATATGGTTTAAATCGTATGTTGTTGATGCAACTACGCATCTATCACCAACATACAGCCAATATGTCTATGTTGAGTTGATTAGTTCGTCCGATTCACTTGTGCATCGCGTGATGGTCAGTGACGACGGGAACGGAATGTTTTACGGTCATATTTTTCTTTCAGAGTTAATTCCCGAAGGCGATTATACGCTGAGAGCCTATACGCATTACATGGAAAATCAGGGCGACGATTATTTTTTCAGTAAAAATATACGTATTGATAACCTGAAGTCGGCGGCAAAAAAAACGGGAAGGTCGCCGCGGTCTAATTACGATGTCTCCTTTTTCCCTGAGGGTGGAAATTTAGTGGAAGGCGTCCATAACAGGGTTGCATTTAAGGCGTTGAACCAACAAGGCTTTTCGGAATTTATCACAGGGGAACTTGTTGATAAAGAGGGTGACCGGCTCGGTGAGGTTACAACGGTTTTTGCAGGGATGGGATCGTTTTTTTTCATCCCGGAGGCGGGAAAGGAATATTATTTAATATGCAAAAACAGTAGCGGACAAGAGAAACGTTTCAAACTGCCGGCTGCTCAAAAAACCTTTATGCTAGGTACTTCGTACCGGAATAAACGTCATTTTATTCAAGTGAAAAAATCGCCCGACCTGCCTGATAGACCCCTGTTTCTGCTTGTTCATTGCAAGGGAGAGGTTTACCATTTCGCCTCATGGAATCATCGTAGCGAGTTTATTTCACTGTCAGGCGACGGGTTTCCATCGGGGGTGTTACAGGTGGTTTTGTTTGACGAACAAATGAATCCGATTAGTGAACGGTTGATTTTCAACAAAAATGAAGACCAGGCTACCCTCTTCTTTTCGTCAGATAAGACGTATTATGAAAAAAGGGAAAAAATCTCTTCGGAAATTTATGTGATGGATGCTGAGGAGAATCCGCTTGCAGGTCATGTCTCGGTTGCCGTAACGGATGATAGAGATATTGCCATCGACACCCTGCATCCGATTACGGCAAGTCTGTTGCTTTCGTCCGAACTAAGAGGCGCTATCGAATCGCCGGGTTATTATTTGCAGGATAACGTAAATGCCGCGTATGCGCTTGATCATTTAATGATGACACACGGCTGGCGAAGGTATGCGATCCCGGACGCTATCAAAGGAAATTACAAGCATCCCGAAACCTTATTTGAAATCTCGAAAGAGATTTCAGGATCGGTCAAAAGCCTGTTATTTGGACGACCGGTCGTGAAAGGTGAAGTGATGTTTTTTTCTAATAATGGGGATTTAGCAATGACAGAGACCGATTCTGTCGGGTCGTTTCAATTTTTTTATCATTATCCGGATAGTGTCAGGTTCTTTGTACAGGCTAAAAACCAAAAGGGAAAGGAAGGCGTTGAGTTAGCCCTTAATCAGGAGAAATTTCCAAATCCGAAACATTTGCCGTTATCGCTAACCGACAAGGAAATCGAACCCGATTTTATTAAAAAAGCCGGTCAACGTGCACAATATGATGAAGATATGCGACTTATACACTTAAGCGAAGTCACTGTGACCGCAAAAAGAATAGATAAAAAAGATGAGGTGCGATTGAGTTATTGGATGAATTTAAGTTCGGATAAAACGATATATCGCGAAGAAATTGAGAAACGTCATGTTCAATATGTTTCTCAATTGCTCTATACGGTAGCCGGAATGCAGGTAAGTTTAAATGGAATGATTACGATCCGGGGTAGAGGCGCCCTTCCGCTTGTATTAATAGACGGCATAGCTGTGGAATGGCCTGATACAGTGACTTCTATTTATGATTCACCATTGGAAATGGTAAGTGTACATGATATAGAAAGCATAGATGTTTTCAAAGGGCCGAGCGCCGCTATTTTCGGGATGCGTGGGGCCAATGGAGCAATCAGTATTACCACAAGGCGGGGAGAAGTGTCTAATAACGCAGGAAACTACCGCCCGAATTTCGCTTCTTTTGTTCCGTTTGGCTATCAGATGCCCGTTGAATTTTACGCTCCTAAATATGATACCCCGGAATCAATAAATCTCAGCAATCCGGATTATCGTACTACCATCTACTGGAAACCGGATGTCATCGTCAACGACGATGGTAAAGCATCGTTTGAGTTCTATTCATCCGACTTCCCGACGACCTATTCCGTAGTGATAGAGGGTCTATCAAACGACGGCAAAATCATCCGGCAGGTCGAAACGATAGAGATACGATAGTTCTCCATTTCGAAGTACGTTTTTCTTTCAGAACAGGAAAAATTCTTAATTATATTACCTCTATCCCTTGTTCGGCAAGGAGTTGCAGGGCCAATTCCTTAAGTTTGAATTTTTGTATCTTACCGCTGCCGGTCATGGGAAATTCGTGGACAAAAAAGATATATTTCGGTATTTTGTGATGCGCTATTTTGCCGCGACAGAAATCTTTCACAATCACATCGGTAAGGATAACTCCCTCTTTCGGAATGATAAAGGCGCCAACCTCTTCGCCGTATTTAGGGGAGGGCACAGCGGCCACCTGTATATCTTTGACGCCTTCCAAAGGATAGAGAAACTCCTCAATCTCGCGTGGATAAATATTCTCGCCCCCACGGATGATCATGTCTTTGATGCGTCCGGTGATCCGAAAATAACCGTTTTCGTCCTTGATACCCAAATCGCCGGAGTGCAACCAGCCGTTTTTATCAATTACTTCGGCAGTCGCTTCCGGGTTTTTGTAATAACCTTTCATAACCAAATAACCGCGGCAACAAATCTCACCCTGCACGCCCTGAGGACATTTTTCGCCTGTTTCCGGGTCGACAATAATCACTTCGGTGAAGGGATATTCGCGACCTACCGTTGTACAACGGTCTTCAAATGAATCTTCCAGCACGGAATGGGTCATCCCCGGCGAGCTCTCCGTCAGACCGTAGACGCTCGTTATGTACGTGATGTGCATTTTATCCGTTACGGCGCGCATCACCTCAATCGGGCAGAGGGAGCCGGCCATGATGCCTGTCCGTAGCGATGTGAGGTCGAACAAGTTGAACATCGGGTGGTTCATTTCTGCAATGAACATGGTCGGTACGCCATACAACGCCGTACAGCGCTCTTTATGAATCGATGCAAGCGTCACCAAAGGGTCGAATTTTTCGACCATGACCTGTGTGCTTCCGTGCGTCAGTACATTCATGGAGGCTAAAGTAACGCCAAAACAATGAAACAACGGCACACAACAACAGAGCTTGTCGTCAGTAGTAAACTTCATGCCTTCACCGGTGAAAAAGCCGTTATTGATGATGTTATAATGCGTAAGCATCACCCCCTTAGGGAATCCTGTGGTACCTGAGGTGTACTGCATATTAACGACATCATGACAGGTCACCTGACGTTTTGCCGCTAAAAGTTCCTCATCGCCGACATTTTCGCCGAGAAGCAGGATTTCCGCCGTATTATACATGCCCCGGTATTTCTCCTGACCGATGTATACAATATGATGCAATTCCGGGAAACGACTGCTATGCAGGTAACCGCGTTGGCTCTCACGCAGTTCGGGCAACATGGTGTAGACCATATCCACATAATTGCTGTCGAATACGCCGTCCGTGATACATAAAGCATGAATATCGGAATCTTTTACAATGAACTCTAATTCGTTTTGTTTGTAGCTGGTATTTACCGTGACCAAAACGGCTCCGATCTTTGCTCCTGCATAAAGAAACGTTAGCCAGTCTGGTACATTCGTCGCCCACAGACCGATATGCGTACCGCGTTTTATCCCGATTGCCATCAGTCCTTTCGCCATATTATCAACCCGTTGATTGAATTGTTTCCAAGTGAATCGCAGGTCACGATCCGAGTAAACCAAATATTCCCTGTCGGGGATCACCGTCGCCCAGTGCTCAAGCCAATCCCCAATTGTTCTGTCGCTTAACATAATAGTTTTTTTAGTTTTCAGTTTTCAGTTTTTAGTTTTTATCCACGAATTTCACTAATTAACACGAATAATTCCTAATTCTCAATACGGTGTGTAAATTACTCCGAGTATTTTAGCCGGCATGTTGTTTCCGGTATGAACATGATGGGCTACGATCGAATCGTAATAGATACTATCACCTTCGTTTAGTTGGTAGGTGTTCTTTCCATAGTTTATTTCAATAAAACCCTCGATGACATAAATAAATTCCTCGCCTTCGTGGGTTGAGAAGATAAAATCGGCGCCTTGCGCAGGCATTACATCAATCATAAACGGTTCCATGTGGCGTCCGGACTTGTCGGTCGAAAGGGCGTGATAAGCCATATATTTATGTTTTGTCACCGCATTGTTTGTGAAACCGATGCCATCGCTGCATTGCGCACATTCCTTGCGGCAGATAACCGGGCCAAGTTCCTGCTGGTCGTCAAGGAAAGTGCCTAATCGAACACCCAGCACGCGCGCAATTTTTATCAACGGCGCTAAGGAAGGGAAGTCTTCATTCCCCTCGATACGAACGATCTGGTCTTCTGTCAGGCCGGAACGCTCGACCATATCCTCTAAGGATATATTTTTCATCTCTCGGATACTTTTTATCTTTTCTCCGATAATCTTGTTCGTTTTCATATTTTTATACAGGTTTTTGATTCGGGGGGCAAAAGTAATGGTTTTTTTTAATAATGCAATGTTTTTATTACTATCTTTGTAGCCATTATGAAATCAAAAGAACGCGTACATGCTTCACTGAACCGGAAAAATCCCGACCGTGTTCCGATATGGATGTGGTATCATCCTGAAACAGTGGAAATTATGTCAAAAGAATTAGAGATACCTGCAAAGTATGTTTCTTTTGCAATGGAAGACGACATACGACAGACATGGGTAGCTAACAATTATGCCATGGAAGGTATTGTGCATCAATATGATGGTGAAAGTCATACGGACGCATGGGGTATCAGGTGGGTAAAGGTAGGGCCATTTAATCAGATAGCGCATTATCCTTTGGCGGAGGCATCGGATGAGGAAATTTCAGGTTATGCCTTTCCATATAGCCGTATTCCGGAGTTACTTCAAAATATGATTCCGGTAATCGCTTTGAAAGAAACGTATTTTATAGGCTGTGATGTGTCGCCGTGTCTATTTGAATTGCTTTGCAGACTGAGGAATATGCAAAATGCGATTCTTGACTTTCTAATCAACCCCGGATTAACGGACCGCCTCTTGGAGAAATCATCCGATTTTGCCGTCACACTATCGCAGGAAGCTGTCAACAGGTTTGAGCTTGATTGTTTGTGGACGGGCGATGATGCAGGAGGACAGCAAGCGATGATATTAGACCCTGATATGTGGCGAAAAAGGGTGAAGCCCCATTTAAAAAAAATTATCGAAGTCGGAAAAACGCGGGGTCTGTGGATTGCTTTTCACAGCTGCGGGGCGATACGTCCTATCATACCCGACCTGATAGAAATAGGGGTCAACCTGTTAAACCCTGTTCAAGCGAACTGCCCCGGGATGGACCCCCTGGAACTTAAGAAAGAATTTGGAAAGGATTTGTCATTTATGGGTGGGGTGGATACGCAGAACCTGCTTCCTAACGGAACGGCGGCTGAAGTCAGAAAGGAAACGGAAAAGCTCATAGATGGCATGATGGCCGGCGGCGGAGGCTATATATTGGCCGCATCGCACGCCATTCCTCCGGAAACTCCCATCGAAAATATTTACGCCCTCTACGAACCTGCCGGGATTTCAAAAGAAAAAATATTGGATAATGCAGCGGATATTAGGAAAAAAGTGAAATATGGATAAAAAACCGAATTATTGGACGGAGATAAATCGAGTACGGAAAGAGAAAAACGCAGTAATACTGGCTCATTATTATCAGACAGCAGATATTCAGGATATTGCCGACTGTGTGGGCGACAGTCTTGCTTTAGCCCAATGGGCGGCAAAGACTACAGCCGACATCATTGTACTGTGCGGCGTTCATTTTATGGGCGAAACGGCCAAGTTGCTCTCTCCCGAAAAAAAGGTGTTAGTTCCCGATATGAACGCCGGTTGTTCATTAGCCGACAGTTGTCCGGCAGATGCGTTTGAAATGTTTATCAGGGCGTATCCCGGACATCAG
>Ga0099364_10001010_pt1 | contig 47288 bp, 43 predicted proteins | sample TergutTh196P3_FD_73070 | JGI IMG/M metagenome (GOLD analysis project Ga0099364, IMG submission 73070) | Microcerotermes parvus P3 segment gut microbial communities from Pointe-Noire, Republic of the Congo - Th196 P3 | ecosystem: Host-associated > Arthropoda: Insects > Digestive system > Gut ...
AGATTACTCTAATGCAATAACAATTAAACATCTTGTTTCAAATACATCGGGCTTACCCGATTATTTTAATCATTCAGCATTTTCTTCATTATTACAGGGAAATGATGATTCATGGAACATTGAAAAAACAATAAGCAATATAAGAAAAATAAAACCAAATTTTACTCCTGGTAAAAAAGGTAAAGTGGCATATTCTGATACAAATTACCAACTTTTGGGAAAAATCATTGAAATTGTAACAGGAAAAAATATAAACAAGGTATTTGAGCAATGTATTTTTGATAAGCTTGGACTATCTAATTCATATGTTTATCAAAATATTTCTGATAATGAACCCGTTGCCTTTTATTATAAAACAAAGAAATTATGGTTGCCAAAATATATGGCTTCAATTTCTTGCGAAGGTGGTATTGTATCTACAGCACATGAAGTGATGACTTTCTTAAAAGAATTTTTTAATGGACGCTTCTTTCCAAAAGAAAAAATTGAATCGTTGAAGAAATGGAATTTACTACTTCCTCCGCCTGGATTGTTTTACTTTGGCGTGGGGTTGGAAAAATTTCCTACACCGCGTATTATTTCATTCGCCAAACCAATTAACGAAATTATTGGGTTCTGGGGACAAACTGGCTCTTTTGCATGGTATAACTCTGATACAGACTTATACTTTAGCGGAACTACAAATCAGGTCAATGGATCAGGACATAGTGCAGTTGGAAAAGCTATCATAAAAATTATTAAGTCTGTTTTATAACAATAAGTATTATAAATAAAAAATAATACTTGAAGCTATTGACAAAATTTCAATTATTGTTGATAATAAGAAGTCTTATTTGAATATAATTTAGACGGCAGGGAGAGACCGCATGGAGTTTAGGATGAAGAAAAATTTTTGGTTTCTGATGGTGATGATAGTATTTTCACTTTTCCTAATGGGATGCGATGATGTTTTAACTGTAGTAACCGTCAATGAAAATGGTGAGAAGGTTCTTCGTAGTTACATATCGTTTTTTGGTAACACTGTATACGATTCAACAATAAGCTTAAGAAATTGGCGGGACGTGGGATATATTTTTGAAGATTTATCTTCGGAAAACCTATTGTTTACGATTGTGAACAATAAAGAAAACATTGTTGTGCTTGGTGATGCTGAGGCTGCTGTGGAAATTAGCTTTTTCGATGGCGGTTTTAGATATACAATGTATATGTCGGCAGATAGTTTATCGGAAATTTTTGGTTTTTAAGGAGAAAAGTAAATGAGGATGATTTTAGGGATTGTAATCGGCGTTACTTTATTGTTGGTTGGTTGTAGTAAACAGCCACTTACTCTTGACGAAAATACTTCCATGAGGACTTTGTTAAGAGCAAGCGATAAAGAGATTAGCGAATTGGTTTTGAGAGAAATAGAAGAAAAAATGGACATGTCCTCCGAGGATGTTTCTATTGAATATATTTTACGAGACAATGACAGTCAGGCATTGGCTGTCAAAGTTAGGATAAAATAATAATTGAGTGGTATATAAAAGAGGTGTTTAATGAAAAAGGTATTTGTTTTTTTCGTGCTTTTAACAGGATTAATTTTAGTAAAAGCGGTATCCCAGCAGGCTTTACCGCTAGCAGCAGAACTGACATTTGACTTTACCCGCTTGAGCGGTTCCGGCAGCAATCAGTTCGCGGTCTGGATAGAGGACTCCGAAGGCAGCTATGTCAAAACGCTTTACGCGACACGCTACACAGCCAACGGCGGCTGGCAGCGTCGGGCAACTTCCATCCCCGTTTGGGTAAGCCGAGCGGGCCTTGCCGATTTAAGCCGGGCCCAGGTAGATGCCCTGACGGGAGCAACCCCAAGGACGGGAAGCCTGACTTACACCTGGGACGGCACTGACAGCCAGGGCGCGGCAGTAAACCCCGGCGAGTATGTTATTTTCCTGGAAGGAACCCTGCGCATGGCAAACCAGGTTCTTTACCGCGCCCCAATCCGGCTGGGCCAGGGTGCCGTAGCGCCGCCGGTAAGTGTTGAGTACACGGGAGACGCCGGCGCGGACCGGGCGATGATCAGCGAGGTAATGGTTAGGACGCTGCGGTAAAGGGCGGCGGAGATGTAGTTGGGAGGTAAGTTATTATGAACAACATTCCAATGCTTGGGTTGCCTATATTGATCATCATGGTAATTATCCGTTCTATTATATTACGTCGTCATGGTATAAAAGCAATAGTTTTTGGAAATACTGACAAGACAGACTTTTTTATTATCCCGATAGTATTCTTATTTATTTATGGTATTATTTCTTCATTATTAAATTTACCTTTTCCAAAAATTTTAACAGAAGCATTTTGGGAATTTGATATTTTATATGTTTTTTCAATAATAATTTGCATCATAAGTTTAATTTGGTTTGGTATTACTTTAAAAGTTTTTGGGAAATCATTTAGAGTTGGTATTGATATAAATACGAATGAAAAGTTAATTGTACATGGAACATTCTCAATCAGTAGAAACCCAATATATGTGGGATTTATTACCTATTTTATAGGGTTGTTTCTGGCATATTCAAACATCTTATCTTCCGTTTTTATAGTATTTTTTATATTATTAATTCATAGACAGATTCTAAGAGAAGAGAAATTTCTTAAAAAACAATTTGGAGTAGAATATGAAGAATATTTTAAAAAAGTTCGGAGATATTTATAAATGGGGGGTTTTAAAATGAAAAACAATCGTTTATTTGTATTTATTTTTTTATTGACTTTTTCTTTTTCTAACAGCTATGCTCAATCGTTAGGAAATACTGAAGATTTAACTTATATGGTTGTTCCTATAGAATTACGGCTTCAGGTTAAAGAATATGTTTTGAAAAAAACAGATATTGGACTTGAGCAAATGGTTGTAAGCGCAAGAAATAATGAACCAGTACCTAACGAGATGTTATTTTTATCAGATATTGCAAGAGAGATATATAACGGAAACGGTATGCCGCTACCCAATATAATGGATTCAAGAACGGTATTGGCATCCTTTGCATCACGTTATGAGGCTTCTGTTGCAATTGAAACATATTATAGAAATGAAATATTTCGATTATTTCATACAAATAGGAATGAAGCCTCTCGACAGTTTCGTATAAACAATTCAGAACATTCAGTTGAAAATATATTTGAAAGATCAAAATTATCATTTCATATAGTAGATAATGCAGCGACAGATGTCTTTAACAGTTATTACAGGGCAAATCCTGCAACAACTTTTGATATGGATGGGAACTTGATTAATCCTTCTATTCGAGGTATTCCACCTGATGTTATAATTTTAGGCGTTTTTGAAAGAGATCCTTATGGAATAGATGTACAGCAAAGAAATATTGACGGTAATTTAAGCTATATTGCTATAAAAAGAGAAATTGGACTTGATAGTGATAGTATACGATCTGCCCTTGTTGAAAAAAGTTCAATTGATGGAAGGCCAGAAGTAACTTTTATGCTTGACGATGAAGCTAGTGATACGTTTTATTTATTAACATCTGCCAATATTGGAAATGTAATGGCAATCGTTCTTGATGGAAAAATTAGATGCCAGGCTACTATTCAATCTGTAATAATAGATGCCGTCAAAATATCAGGATTTGATATTGAAGAAGCAGAATTAATTGCTCAAATGTTAAGGAATAGATGAAAAAGTTAGCTCTAGAAAAAGCGTTCACGCTAATTGAGCCTGGCCCGGTGGTTTTAATAACCACCGCAGATGGCGGCAAGCAAAACATAATGACCATATCATGGACGATGGTAATGGATTTTTCCCCCCGCTTTGCTTTTTTTACCGGATCGTGGAATTATTCTTACAATGCGCTGCTAAATACAGGCGAATGTGTTATTGCCATTCCCGCCGTTGACCTTTTAAAAAAGACTGTGCAAATTGGTTCCTGTTCCGGCAGTGAAGTGGACAAATTCAAAAAGTTCAAGCTAACGGCAATGGAGGCGGAAAACGTATCAGCGCCCCTTATTAAGGAATGTTACGCAAACATTGAATGCCGAGTCGTTGACCACATCAAGCAGCACAACATTTTTGTTCTTGACGCTCTTGCGGCCTGGGTTGATGACAAGCGGGCAGAAAAGCGCTGCTTCCATGCCGTGGGTGACGGCCGGTTTGTCGTCGACGGCGAGGTGGTAAATCACCGGCGGATAATGGCTGCGAAGCTGCCGGCGGGGGTGTAGGGTTATTCATTATTTATGAAAACTAGGGTCTATTTCTGTGTATCTAAATGAAACGGCAGATGAAAATGGGAATACAGTTGGAGAATTTAACCTTATCTATCTGGAAGAAAATGGCAGAGTATTGGTCTCAAAAATGGCTGAACCATTAGCAATAAAAAATGAACCCAATTATATGATGAACCAGTATAATATCTTTATCGAAAAATATTTAACCGATAATGAAATGATAAATATAATCAATGAATACGAAAGAGGAAATGTTTATTCTAAGTTATCTATTTGGTTCGATATTACAATTGATAATGAAGAACAAAATGGAAGTGGGATGTTAGATGATTTTGAACTTTTTAATGGGCCACTTAATGAATATATTTGGCTTCTTCCGCATTTTGAATTTTTTAGGGTTAAATATCTGCAAAAATGAGATGGGGGGATTGGTTATTTTTTCTTTATAAACCGACCTTTTTCATCTCTTAGAGGTGGCGCAGAGATTGATTCAGGTTGTGGTTGTAAGCGAGAGTTCCTACGAGATTTTTGATATTTCGTGTTAGCCATGTATTGTTTTACTAAAGCTTCTATTTCTTCATTTTCTTCTCTTATTAGATCTTCGTGTCGTTGTCGCAATAATTTCGGGTTGTGTTTTCGCCCCCACCCCCACCCCCACCCGTCGTAATAATCTTTGCTCTCGAAAAGATACACAAAAAGTATTCCCGGAAGACCCATGATAAATATGGCAATGGAGACTACCCAAAACAGAAAGCTAAGCCCTGTTATAAGGGCCACTATTCCGCCTATAATAGCCGAGATAATGATCCAAACGAGCATTCTTGTCCTCCTTTAGGAAAGTATAGCATGGTAACGGGTTTTGTGACTACTTTTTTTGTTATGGAGCATAAAAAATATGAGGAGCATGTGGGGATACATGGCGAAAGATCTTTTAGCTTAAAAAATATATTGACAAAAAAACCAGCAGAAACTTATAATGGTTTAAAGGCACTTTATAAAGAGGTAATATAATGGGATTTTTCAAGGACTTAATAATTGGTAGCATTGTTGGTGAAGCTTTTGGTAGCAAGAAAGGCGGAGTTGTTGGTGCTTTTTTGCAAAAAGATGGAAGTTTCAAGGGTGCTGCTCTGGGAGGGCTCATAGGGAGTGCTTTTGAAGAAGATGAATATGACGAGTATGATGAATTCGATGAATATTATGATTTTGATGAATATGATGAAGACGAACTTGACGAATTTGATTATTGATAAGGGGTCATTTTTTCTTTATAAACCGACCTTTTTCGTCTCTTAGAGGTGGCTCAGATCTTGATTCAGGCTGTGGTTTTGAGCGAGAGGTTCGACGGGGTTTTGGGTGTTTGTGATAATGAATAGAGCGGGCGTCTATATTGTAGGAATTGGTTATGCGTTTGTCTTCTAAATAGTCTCGGTGTAGCAAGTAGCGCTCATATCGCTCTTCTTCTCTACAATCTTCGTCCAACTGCCTCATTAATTCACGATAGTCTTCTCGATCCTGATTATAGCTCACAATTCCATATATAAAGTACCAGATAAGTAATCCTGGAAGACCAAGGATAAAAAGTCCAATGGAGACTACCAAAAACATGAAGCCCAGTCCTGTCAGAGCGGCAACTATGCCGCCTATAACTATCGAGATGATGAGCCAAACAAGCATTTTTGTCCTCCTTTAGTAAAGTATATCATGAGATTCCCATAATACAAAACAGGTAAAATTGCGTTTTTTTGTAGTGGCAGTTTGTCTCTATGTATGGTAAAATCCAACATTGTATGGATTTTCAGACTATAAAGCCCGGGGAGCATTTAAAGGGGCTCATTCCTGGCGAATCTGTCCAAATTATTTCTATTCAAACCCTAGGGGATGAAGCCATTGAGGTCTATTACCGAAAAAATGATGGTTCTCTGGGGCAACAGCTGTTGTATATCCATGATCTGGTGAACCTTTCAATAGATAATGACGAACTTCCCTGGGTTTTTGATGCCGATGCCGCCCAGGTTAGGCTTGCCTCTGAAGCATATCGTATCAAACTTGCCCATCTATTTGACCCTCATTTGGCAATCCATACTTCAAGAATCCAGTCCCTTCCCCATCAAATAACTGCCGTATATGGCGCAATGCTGCCCCGCCAGCCCTTAAGGTTCTTGCTTGCCGATGACCCTGGTGCCGGAAAAACGATTATGTCCGGCCTCCTTATTAAAGAGTTAAAGATCAGAGGAGACCTTAACCGTTGTCTTATTGTTGCACCGGGAAATTTGGTGGAACAGTGGCAAGATGAGCTTTACTCTCTTTTTCAACTGGAATTTGAGCTTCTTACAAAAGACATGCTAGAATCATCCATCCGGGGAAATCCTTTTATAGAAAACCCCTATCTTATTGCCCGGCTGGATATGCTTTCCAGGAACGAAGAGATACAGGAGAAACTCAAGGTCAAGGATGCTGATTGGGATCTTATAATTTGTGACGAAGCCCACAAGATGTCGGCAACTGTCTTTGGCAATGAAGAAAAGCGAACAAAACGGTATAACCTTGGTATGCTTCTATCCGGCCACTGCCGGCATTTTCTTCTTCTAACGGCAACCCCTCATAATGGCAAAGATGATGATTTTCAGTTATTCCTCCGCTTGCTTGATGGAGATCGCTTTTACGGTAGAAATCGGAATAAGCAAAAAATAGATGTCGAAGATATAATGCGCCGCCTTGTTAAAGAGGAACTCCTTACCTTTGATGAGAAGCCATTGTTTCCGGATCGTTGGGCCCACACATTAAAGTACGAATTATCCGAACCGGAAATGGAACTTTACAATAAAGTAACTAATTATGTCCGCACTGGCTTTGATAAAGCCGAAAAAGTACTGGATCCAAAGCGAGCTAATGCGGTGGGGTTTGCGCTTACTGTTTTGCAGCGCAGGCTTGCATCTTCTCCGGAGGCAATTTATCAATCCCTTAGGCGCCGAAGGGAGCGTCTTGAAATACGCCTTTTAGAACTACAAACCGCACGAGATGCTGGGTCAGGTCGAAATCTGGATCCAACACAATATACTCATGCTTTTACCGATGAGGATCTGGAAGACCTTGAAGATGCTCCCGAAGATGAAATCCATAACCTGGAAGGAAAAATTCTTGATGAGGCCACTGCTTCAAAGACCATCGCTGAACTTGAAGTAGAAATCCATACACTTTCAGATCTGGAATTAGACGCACAAAACTTGCTCCAATCGGGAGTCGATAAAAAATGGGAACAGGTTTCAAAAACCTTGCAGGATGATGTTCTCATGTATGACAAAGGGGGAGCTCGTGAAAAGATAATCATTTTCACCGAGCACCGGGATACCCTGCGTTATTTATCAAGAAAAATCCGTAATATGCTTGGGAACAATGATGCCCTTGTCACTATTCAAGGCGGTATGCGCAGAGAAGAACGCAGGCAAGTTGAAGAAGACTTTAAAAACGATGCGTCTGTTTCAGTATTGGTAGCCACTGACGCGGCGGGAGAAGGTATTAACCTCCAGAGGGCACACCTCATGATTAACTATGATCTCCCCTGGAATCCAAACCGCCTGGAACAACGCTTTGGCCGCATCCATAGAATTGGCCAGCGTAGCGAATGTAATCTCTGGAACCTGGTTGCAAAAGATACAAGAGAAGGGGATGTTTTTACAAGACTTTTTGAAAAACTGGAAAGGGAACGGGCTGCTCTTGGCGGTAAAGTTTTTGATGTCTTGGGCAAGGTAAATTTTGGCGATAAACCTTTGCGGGATTTGCTTATTCAAGCCATACGCCGTGGAAATGATCCGGCAGTACGTGCCCGCCTGGAACAGACTATTGACGGCGCCCTTGACCGGGCAGAACTGGAACGGCTTCTTTCAGAGCGTTCTCTGGTTGGGCAGACCCTTGGCATAGAGCAAGTTAAAGAAATCCGGGAAGCTATGGATCGCGTAGAAGCCAGGCGTCTTCAGCCTCATTTTATTGAGAGCTTTTTTATTGGCGCTTTTGAGGGACTTAAAGGCCAGATACGCAAACGCTCCGATCGCCGCTATACTCTTCCCCATGTTCCCCGTGTACTCAGGGAAAGCCGTTCATCCATAGGTGTTCCCTATCCCATTTCCAAAAGTTATGAAGCCATTACATTTGAAAAAAAGTATATCCACATAGATGGAAACATTAATGATGCCGTTTTAATTTGTCCGGGCCATCCTCTTTTAAGCGCCCTTATTGACGAAGTCATGGGAAAAAACCAGAACTTATTAAAGAGGGGCACAGTTTTTATTGATGACACCGATACTGGCAAACAAGACAGGCTATTGTTTTATATCGAGGATGTCCTTGAAGATGGAAGGCGGGATAGTATTGGCAATCCAATTAAAGCTTCTCATCGGATTCACTTTATTGAGATATTTCAGGATGGAACTGTCCAATCCGCCGGACTTGCCCCATATCTGGATTACACAGTACCTACAGAAGATGAAAAAACGGCCATTTTAGAACTCCTGAAAGAAAAGGCATGGTGGGGCAGGAATGCTGCAGACCTTGCCAGGGATTTCGCGGTGAAAACCCTTATGCCTTCACACCTAAAAGAAATCCGGGAGCGCCGTATAGAATACGTTGATAAAGTTGAACAAGAAGTAAAAAACCGCCTTAATGCCGAGATTATCTATTGGGATACCCAGGCAGGGATAATGAAAGACCAGATAGCCCAGGGTAAAACCAATGCCCGCCTTAATGCCGAACGTTTTCAGGAGAGGGTCAATGAACTGGAACATCGTCAGAAGCTGCGTTTGGAGGAACTTGCGCTTGAACGGAACATAACAGCCAGACCTCCTACGGTTTTGGGGGGTGCGTGGATTATCCCGCGTTCTATGCTACAATCTACTTCACAGGGACAGGAAAAGCAGGAAACTGATGCCGCTGGCCGTGATGAGATTGAACGTTTAGCCATGGAAACTGTTATGACCATTGAAAAAGATTTAAATAATACTCCCAATGATGTCAGCAAAGATAATCTTGGCTACGATATTGAATCCAAAACTCCTGACAGGTTCTTGCGTTTTATTGAAGTCAAAGGCCGGCAGACAGGAAGCAAGGACGTAACTGTTACCCATAATGAAATGAGAACAGCCTCCAACTCACCGGATAAGTGTATACTGGCGGTTGTGATAGTCGATGGGAATAAACGTAACATCACTTATTTTACAAACTGGATAGATACAGGGCCTTCTTTTGCAGAGGTAAATAGAAGCCTTAATTTGAGCAAGCTAAGGCAGGTTGCCAAGGTGGTTTTTGAGAAGGAAATTATGGTGTAAGGAGAGGAAAATGATAACAGAACTTTCAGCTAGTAATTTCATGTCTTGGAAAAATCTAAAAAAATTAACATTTGGGAAAATAACCGGAATTTTTGGTGCCAATAGTTCTGGTAAAACCGGTATTATAAATTTAATTCTTTTACTTAAGCAAAGCATAGAGTCGCCAGATAGAAAACAAGTTCTAAATTTTGGAACAGAAAAGGACTACATTCAATTGGGTTCATTTTATGATATTGTTCATAATCATGATGTTGAAGCTAATCTTGATATTTCTATCTCTTTTTCAAATAATTCTACTTTAAAAATTTCTGATCCTGAACAAAGGCAGGTTCTATTGTATGAAGGTAATAATCTCGGCTTTTCAACATCTATTTTACAAACGAAAGCAAACCGCATATTTGTGAATAATATTGCATATAGCTTTTCAAATACAAAATTTCACATGAAAAAGCAAAAGAAGGAAAAATATGAATATGCTCTGTCAACAACTTCTGATAAAAAAAGAAAAAATACATTTATTAGAACAATGGGAAGAGGATGGCCTTTGCCTGAGCCGATTAAATTTTATGGTTTTCCGGATCAAGTTAGAACATATTACCAAAATGCTGGTTTTCTTTTCGATTTACAACTATATCTTGAAACAAATTTTTCTAATATATACTATTTAGGGCCTCTAAGAGACTATCCGCAGAAAGAGTATAAATGGTCAGGCACCCAACCAAATGATGTTGGCAGAAAGGGAGAAGGTTATGTGGATGCATTATTGGCATCAAGAGAAAGATCGGAAAAAATTCTCCTTAAAAGAGGTTCAAAAAAATTGACTTTAGAGGAGTATGTTGCATGGTGGCTTAAAGAAATAAAAGTAATAGATAGTTTTTCTGTTGAACATATAAAAGAAGACACAAATTTGTACAGAGTTAAAGTAAAACAAAATCCTAATAGTGCACCAGTTTTGATCACCGATGTTGGCTTTGGTGTATCTCAAATACTCCCTATAATCACATTGTGTTACTATGCTCCAGAGTATTCTACTGTTATTATTGAACAACCTGAAATCCATCTTCATCCTTTAGTCCAATCGTACCTTGCTGATGTATTCATTGATGCAATTAAAAAACGCAATATTCAACTCATTGTTGAAAGCCACAGCGAACACTTATTACGTAGATTACAATTACGTATTGCAGAAGAAAATATATCTACTGACGATGTTAGCTTATACTTTTGTTCAATGAAAGATGATCGTTCAATGATAACAAAAATACAAATGGATTTGTTTGGCATTATAGAAAATTGGCCGACTGATTTTTTTGGCAATGAATATAAGGATATATCAGACATGAACATGGCTATTATTCAAAGGAAAAATAATGGTAAATAAATACTACATAATTGATACAAATGTATTTGTTGCAGCCAATGGAGGCACAGATCAATTATCCGAAGATGATATTAACAGATGTAAATCATTTGTTGCTTTATTATTTAGTAAAACAATTATATCTATTGATGCTAAAAGTGAAATATTTAGTGAATATTTTAGATATATGAATAGAAGTGGTCAGCCTGGCATAGGCGATGCATATGTTAAATATTTATGGGATAGACAATGTGATAAAACAGTATGTGAATTGGTTGATATAAGTAAGAATAAAAATGGCGTTTACAAGCAATTAAAAGGAAAGGAAGATTTAATCTGTTTTGATCCAAACGATTTAAAATTTATTGCAGTCTACTTGGGTAGCAAATTTAATACAACTATTTGTAATGCAAGTGATCGTGATTGGGAAGAAAATAAATCTCTTTTGGCGAAATATAATATAAATGTACTTGAAGTTTTACAGGAACCCACCCCATGAAGAAAAAGCTCATCGAGGTAGCCCTACCCCTAGAAGCTATCAATTTCCAGGCCGCCCGGGAAAAATCCATCCGCCACGGCCATCCCTCCACGCTACACCTATGGTGGGCAAGGCGTCCCCTGGCAGCCTGCCGGTCCGTGCTTTTTGCATCCCTCGTGGACGACCCCTCAAGCAACCACGACAAATTCCCCACAATAGAAGAACAGGAAACAGAACGCCAACGACTTTTTGGCATTATCGAGAGACTTGTTGATTGGGACAATATAAAAGATGAGAAACTGTACAAAGAAGCACACGAGGAAATACTTAAAAGCACCAATGGCAATCCGCCCCCGGTGCTAGACCCTTTTGCAGGCGGCGGCTCAATTCCCCTGGAGGCGCAACGCCTTGGCCTTGAAGCCCACGCCAGCGATCTGAATCCAGTGGCAGTGCTAATCAACAAGGCCTTAATTGAAATACCGCCAAAGTTTAAGGACATGCCGCCGGTAAATCCTAAGGCACGAGAAAAAATAGGTGCAAACACCGAATGGAAAGGAGCAGCAGGGCTTGCAGAAGATGTCAGGTATTACGGCGAATGGATGAAGGAGAGGGCCTTTGAGAAAATTGGTCATCTTTATCCTAAAATTGAAATCCCTGCAACTGACACAGTAAGAGCTCATGAAGCTACAGTCATTGCATGGATATGGGCGAGAACAGTGAAATGCCCTAACCCTGCCTGCGGAGCCCAGATGCCCTTAATTAGCAGCTATTGGCTTTCCAAGAAAAAAGGCAAGGAAGCTTGGGTAGAACCGGTAGTGGATAATAAAAACAAAACAATTACATTTCAGGTAAAAACAGGGAAAGGCAAAGCCCCTGATCCGCCAAAAGTTGGCAGGGGAGCACAATTTAGATGTGAAGTTTGTGGACAAGTTCCTGGTGATAAACATATTAAGGCTGAAGGGTTGCATAGCCGTATGGGAGCGCAGCTAATGGCGATTGTTGCCGAAGGCCAAAATGGAAGAATTTATATTTCTCCTGATAAAACACATGCAAAAATAGCGAACATGCCAAGACCTAATGAATATCCAGATGGCCCAATAGCTGATGACCGGCGTTCCATGTTTACACCACTATATGGATTAACTAATTTAAGTCATTTATTCACTCCCCGCCAGCTCACAGCTCTGGTAACCTTTAGCGACCTAGTAGGCGAAGCAATTGCCCAAGTGCAGACCGACGCGATTACAACGGGATTAACCCAAGACGGCAAAGGGCTGGATGCCGACGGCACAGGCGCAAAGGCTTACGGTGAAGCGGTAGGGGTGTATTTGGCAATGGTAATAGATAAACTCACTGATTATCATAACTCAATTTGTTCATGGCATAGTAGCCGTGATATAATAAGAAATATTTTCGCTAGACAGGCTATACCCATGGTCTGGGACTACGCAGAGGGAAATTTATTTTGTGATTCATCTGGAAGTTATAACAATATGCTTGAATGGGTATTTAAAGCTTTACGCGCATCAACCCCTAATAATAATGGCTTTGCTAATCAAAAAGATGCAGCACAGTTATCATTTGAAAGCCCAATAATCATTTCCACCGACCCGCCTTATTACGACAATATAGGTTATGCCGATTTATCGGATTTCTTTTATATTTGGCTTCGTCGTTCTCTTAACAATGTATATCCTACATTATTCTCAACCATGCTTGTTCCCAAGGCGGAAGAACTTGTAGCAACCCCCTATCGATTTGATGGAAATAAAAACAAGGCAAAAGCATTTTTTGAAAATGGAATGTTACAGGCCTTTAGCAGTATGCGCAAAACAGTATCACAGAATTTTCCCTTAACCGTCTATTATGCTTATAAACAAACCGAAACTGAGGAAGATGAAGATAAAGCAAATAACAACGAAGCATCTTCCGGATGGGAAACCATGCTTCAAGCTATTATCAAAGCTGGTTTTTCAATAACCGGTACATGGCCTTTACGGACAGAAATGGCAAACAGAACTGTTGCATCGCAATCAAACGCCCTGGCTTCCTCCATCGCCATCGTCTGCCGTCCCCGTTCGGAAGATGCCTCTTCCACCACCAGACGAGCCTTCCAGACCGAACTGCAAGATGCCCTCAAAACGGGCCTGCGGGATCTACAATCTGGCAACATTGCCCCGGTAGACCTGGCCCAAGCCTCCATAGGCCCCGGCATTGCGGTCTACTCAAAATACAAGGAAATCGTCAAAGTAGATGACACCGTAATGAGCGTCCGCGAGGCCCTGGTAATGATCAACCAGGAACTGGACGCCTACCTTAGTGCTCAGGAAGGTACACTGGACTCCAACAGCCGCTTCTGCATTGCCTGGTTCGAAGAATATGGCATGCAGGCCGCCGAGTACGGCAGGGCCGAAACCCTGGCAAAGGCAAAAATTGCCTATATTCAGGATCTGGTGGACGAGGGAGTTCTTGAATCGGGCAGGGGGAAAGTTCGACTTATCAAGCGAAGTGAATTGCCAGCAGATTGGAATATCGGTAAAGTTAAGAGTATATGGGCTTTAGTACAGGGCTTGTGCCTTGCCATGGATAAAGGCGGTAAAGGAGCTGTTGCCGCTGCCATGGCGGACATTACCAGAGCTAATCCAGGCGCAGTTGAAAACATCAAGTCCCTGGCCTACCGTGCATACATGATTGCCGAGCGCAAGGGCTGGAGCGACGAGGCTTTGGCATATAACAGCCTTGTTTCCATGTGGTCGGATATTTCTGCTGAAGCAGCAAGGATTATTCGGGAACGGCCAGAGCCATTGCAGGGAGAACTGGAACTATAATGAATAAAGCATTTTCAGAAATAACAGGAGGCTAATATGGACATAAACACCCCCGCTGCTTATGTAAACAAAGGCTTCGAGATTGCCCGTCCTGCATTGGCAGGATTTATCTGTCGTACCCTGGAAAAGAAGAACATCAAAGACTGGTGGAAGCAATATGTCTACTTCAAGCTGCCATCAAATTACCAAAACAATATACCCCATCAGGGTAGTTTTGAAGAACTTGCCGAAAGCCTTGATTTTCTTGCCTGCTTAAAAACTATCGAAAATAACTGGCAGGAAACTTTTAAGTTTGTTATGTCCAATATGCAAAAAACCTGGGGAAAAGAACTCCAGGAAACACAAAATAAAATTGCCCATTCTGCTTCTGAAAAAATGAACAATGATAGTGCCACAAGAGCTCTTGATACCTTATCTCGTTTAATGGAAAACATTGACCAGACAAATGCCGAGGAATTGCGAAAACTTTTACGCTTGTTGAAAAATGAAACAGAAGGCCCCGTAGCGGTAGTAAAAGTAACTCCTAAAACCCCAGCCGCTCCACCTCCGGCCTATGCAAGCCCATGGCGGCAAATCGCCGAGCCTCATCCTGATGTAGCTCAGGGCCGTTTCCGGCAAGCAGAATTCGCAGCCGATCTTTCCCAGGTAATTCGCGGTAATGCTATGTCCGAATACCAGGACCCTGTAGAATTCTATTCTCGCACATTTATTACCCAGGGCATGCACGGAATGCTTATCAAAGCTGCCCAACGGGTAACCGGAAAAGGCGGTGAACCTGTAATCCAGCTTAAGACTGCTTTCGGTGGTGGCAAGACTCACAGTATGCTTGCGCTTTATCATTTAATGCGTTCTGTTTCACCTGATTCCCTTAACGGTATACCGGATATACTAAAAGAAGCTGGCATTACCAGTATGCCCAAAGTAAAAGTCGCTGTCCTTGTAGGCACTGCTCTTGATCCATCAAAACCCAGAAAACCAATTAATCTTCCAGGTATAACAATCAATACCCTCTGGGGCGAAATGGCAGCACAACTTGCAGAACAGTCAGGAGATTTAAAACTGTATGATTACGTCAAGGAGGCTGATAAAAAAGGAATATCTCCAGGCTCCAATACTTTGCAAGATTTATTCGATTACTGTGGCCCCTGTTTGATACTTATTGATGAACTTATTGCTTATGCACGAAAATTTTATGAACATAAACAAGAAGATATTGTAGCCGGAACCTTCGAGGGTAACCTTTCGTTTATTCAGGAACTGGCAGAAGCAGCCCGCAAGAGTAAAAACAGTATTGTTGTCGCCTCAATTCCGGAATCAGAAGTCGAACAAGGAGGGGATGGTGGCAAATTAGCCATGGAGCGAATAGAGAAGACCTTTGGTCGCATGGAAGCAATATGGCAACCTGTTGTTGCGGAAGAAGGGTTTGAAATAGTCCGTCGCCGTTTATTCAAACCAATTACTGATCAAGCGTCAATAGAAAAATCTTGTAATGCCTATTTTAATGTGTATAAAAACAATCCGGATGTTTTCCCCATTGAGTGCAGGGAAGCCGATTATCTAACAAAGATGAAAAAATGTTATCCCATACATCCGGAAGTTTTCGACCGGCTCTATAATGATTGGGCTACCATCGAAGACTTCCAAAAAACCCGCGGTGTTCTTCGCCTAATGGCAGCGGTCATTCACGATTTGTACAGTAACAATGACTCAAGCGCCATGATAATGCCGGGTTCTATCGCAATCAGTAAACCAGGTATTCGTGACGAGTTAACCCGTTATCTCCCAAATGGATGGGGGCCAATAATCGAAAACGAAATTGACGGTAAAAATGCACTTTCTACGAAACTTGACGCACAGGGAGGAAGCTTTTACAGCAAGTACTTCGCCTTTAACCATGTAGCCAGAACAATTTTCCTTGGCAGCGCGCCTGACACAATCGGCATTCGTTCCCAGGAGCGAACCAACAGAGGAGTGGTCACAAATCATGTACTACTTGGTGTAGTTCAACCAGAGGAGAATATCCCTGCATATAAAGATGCCCTTTCCAGCCTTGCCGATAAACTTACGTATCTTTACCGCAGTTCGGACAATCGTTATTGGTTCGACACCCGCCCAACTCTTAAAAAAACGGTAAGTGACCGTGCCGGTCTCCAAACTCCGAATGAAATTATCTATAATCTTGAAAACGAATTAAAACAGATATGTCGCACCAAAGATCCTTTTGAAGCAGTACATATTTCTACTACAAATACAGGTGACATCCCCGATACCATGGGTGTACGACTGGTGCTGCTCAATCCTACTCAGGTCTATAAAAGCGATAACTCAGAATGTGCTGCCTTAACTGCGGCAAAGGATCACTACGAAAATCGCGGAACCTCTCCCCGTATTTACCGAAACATGATTGTTTTCTTAGCCCCCGACAGTGCTGTTACAGCTCAGCTTAAACATGATATGAGTCACCTTATGGCCTGGCGCTCAATCGAAAAAGACATAACAAACCTTAACCTTGATAATAACCAACAGCGCGAGGTTAAAGACAGCATTCAACACTACGAAACAACTGTCCGCGACAGGCTGCAAGAAGCTTACTCATGGCTTATTATTCCAACTCAGGATGGTACTAACCCTGTAACCTGGTCTGTTTCAAGAATCTCTGGATCCAATAACCCCGTATCCAAGGTTGACCAAAAAATGAGAGATGATGAGTCTTTTATAGAAGCCATGTCGCCAAGAATACTCTCAATGGATATGACCAGGTTCAATCTTTGGAAAGACAATGACCATATTCTGGTACGTGAACTTTGGGATGATCATACCAAATATGTTTACTTACACAGGCTTAAAAATCAGGCTGTTTTATTTAAAACACTTGAGGCCGGCGTTAAATCTGGTGAGTACTTTGCTTATGCTGAAAGTCAAAATGCTGAAGGTGAATACGAAGCCCTTGTATTTGGCCCTTCGGGAAGCCTTCACATTACTCTGGACTGTATGATCGTAAAGGCTGAAGCTGCAAAAAGGCAGCTTGAATCATCTTCTATCGGAGGTCAGGTTCCTATAGGATCAGCAGATGAAGTCTATGATACTGGTACCCAAGGAAGCAATAATGAGTCTCCAGGCTCTGTTCCCCAATTTGATTCCAGTCATCAAACTGAGGCAAAACCTAAGTACAATCACTTTTTTGGCACAGTTAAGTTAAGTGATTTAACAAAAATCGCTAAAACAACCGGCGACATTAACCTTGAAATTTTGCAACATTTTGCTAAATTATCCAAGTCAAGTATCAATGTAAAACTGGACATTGAAGTGAGTATTCCAGATGGTGTTTCAGAAGATTTTATGCGAACTATCAACGAAAATTGCCGAACATTGAAGTTTGAGACCAATGAGTTTGACGAGGTGTAAGCTTGTGTGCATATTCAATAATGGGTATTTTAATTGAAAATAAATTGAAAGGAGAGGTCAATCATGAAATCAGTGTATAAAGAAATAAGAAAGAAAAGTATTTTCTATAATTTTTTATTTGTTGTCACTGCTATAACATCGACAATAATAATTGCATGTGTAATAATATTTTTTATTGCGCCTATGTTTAAAAAAAATGTAATTGCTCCCATAAATATTTATATTTTTGAAAATGAATTGTCAATCAAAGTTCAAGAAGAAATCAATAACGCTATATCAATGAATTTTGAGAATATATATAATAGGCTACTTTCGAATATTCAATTTTCTATAGCCTTATTTTCAACAGCATTGGTTATATTTGCAATAGTTTTTGGCACAATTTATTTTTCCAAAATAAAAGATGCTGAAATACTGATTAGAGAAATACAAAAAACCCCTGAATTATTCTTTAAACAATTTTATAAAGCACAATATCATATGAATTTGTCAAATTTATTTTCACAAAATTATGTAAATAGAAATGATGCTATTAATAAATTATATTATAACCCGGAAATTGATAAAAGTGATTATGATTTATTCCAAGAAGTGTTGCTTAACGAGCTTGAATATGAATTGCATGTTTATTTTCATCAAAATATCAGTAATATAATAAGAATTTTAATAAAGATTGATTATTCAAGAACTATCACACTTTTGTTGAGAATCATGAAAGAAAAAAAGTTTGATTCTATGAAGCATGGGCATCTACTTACTCATCTTGTAAATGATAAATCACAAGAAACTGTAGCTTATATAAAAGATCAGTTGCTCAATAGCAATGGAATGAATAATCAGTTAGTTTCATTATTGGCAAACAATGGAGCTTTGAATGATTATATAAGTTATATTTATGAAAAATGTGATGGTTCGGTTTTGCAGACGGCTCTTGTTATGTCTTATTCTGATACATGGAATGTGAATACCGATGAATTGTTTATGCATATCTCCAAAAGAGAAGATATTGAAGTACAGTGTTTATATAGTATAATATCTCATAAGAAAATAAAAAATGAAGAAAGAATTGCATTAGTTCTTCATTTCTATTCAAAAAATACAGATAAATTTTCCCAGGCAATTAATAATTTATTGAATACTATCAGGAATGATGAAAATGCAAAAGAACTTTTTCTTCACATTGCAGATAATAATGAATACAGGGGATTAATACAAGATTATTTCAAAAAAAATAGTTACCAAAAAACATATTTTGCTAGTTACAAGGACAATGTTTTGATTAAATAGGATAATAGGTTGCAGTCAAGAATCTTTCTAAGAATTTATTTGAAGCCATTTGAATAATTAAGCAGCTTCTGAAATGATTTTTAGGTGTTTCATGCTCATGTATAATTTGTTGCCCCACTGGCTGCCAGTCACATACTTAAGCCTGGCACAAACAAGCATTAATGCTGAATTGCCGTCAGAGAAACAATCGGACAGGTACTGTCAATTATTTTATTTCCATATAATTTTTGAAATACTAAACAACAATTGATGACGTTCTTCTAATTCATTGGGTCCAAAAGTATTCATTGGTCTAAAATTCAAATCGTATTTATCTTTAAATTCTGTAAAATCCAATTTTGATTTATAACTATCTTCTCTTAATGTTTCATTCCAGTATAATGTATTGTCATATGTTTTTAATTTATTATCATACGTTTCATTGTTGCTTGAAATGTTATCTTTTCCTTTCAATAATAACAAACCACCTAATCTATTTCTCTCTCTATCAAATTGTTCTTTGTCATTATTAAACAGAGAGTAATTTGCATCGTTCTCTGCTAATATATGTTCTATATGGAATCCATTTACAGTACCTGTATTTAATACTAAATCATTAAAATTGTTTTTCATATTCATTTTAGTATTATCTGCGATAAACTGTTCTATTCTTGAAAAATAATATCTTTTGAATCTTTTACTTAGTTCCATGCCACTATCCTTAAATAATGAATAAGAAAATATGTCTTTTGTACTTATTCCTCTTGCATCAGATAGCAATTCCAATAAATATTTATTAAAAATATCATCAATAACATCTAAATTTTTATTTCTAATCTCAGAAGAAATTTTATATACAATTTCATTGAAATTATTACTATCATAACTTCTCTGTAATTGAAGTAAAGAATATAATTTATCAACGTTTCTTGATACAGATTTTAATTTTTCATCTTCCTCAGGATCATTCAATTTACAAGAAGATAGAATTAATAAAAATTGACTATCCATTTCAATTAATTTGTTATAATAAATATGTATATATTCATTTTTTGGATTATTATAATAATCATATATTCTATCATATAAATATGTATAATATAAAAATGTATTATTTAAAAAAGATTTAACTTCTACAGGATTGTGTAATAACTTTAGTTCATTATTTATTTCTGGCGTAAACATTACACGGTGATAATCTCTATCAAATTTTCTTGATGTTCCAACAGTATCAGCATATTTTGCTCTCAAATAATAAACAAAAAAATTGTCAATTTCATCATCATTATGTCGATTTATCTTTTGTATTTGATTATCCCATAATTTATTCAATTCAAGTGATTCTAATTCTTCTTTGTCAATTTGCCCCAAAAGTTTCCCTTTAAGAATTTCATATGGTTTTAATCTAACCCCCCTATCATTTATAACTTCAAAAACCATAGGGACATCTGTCTGTTCGACATTTAAATTAATCAATACTAATCTTTTTAAAAAATAAAATACGAAAGATTCATATTTATGCTTATCCATAATTTCTTTTACCAGATAAGAACTAATAATTTTATAATTTTCTGCCATATTTTTTGCTGTAACACCACTTGATATATCTATTTTATCTAAATTACTATCATCATTAAATAATCCTTTCATAGATTCTATATGATTTTCATGATTCATCCAAAATGTTTTTTTAAAACCAGATGTTCCTGCTATTTTATTACCGATCCAATCCTTTAATTCAGAATTAAATATACTTGCCATATGAAATAATTTGATTAAAATTAAAGTTAAAGTTGTTAAGCGTTGTTGACCATCTACTATAAATAATTTACCATTAATATTATTTGTTACATAAGTATTCAAATAATACCAAGAATATTTCTCTACCAATTTTTCTAGCCCGATGTCATTTTCTTTATAATTACCATATTCAATATTGAATTTATAAAAAATATCATCTAGTAATCGTTTTACTGGTTCACTATTCCATTTATATTGTCTTTGATAAAAATCAATATAGTAAGTAGTATTTGAAAAAACCATGTCTATATTTTGTTTATCTGGCGTCACATCCATGCGAATACTCCTTTTTTATCATTATTAATACAAATTTATAATTTTGTCAAGTCAAAAAAATAAACTTTAGCCGTAAAATGCATTAAATTTCTCAAAATATTTTATGTTATTTCAATTTTTTTAGATTTATAACCAATTCTTGGAAAATTATGCATAACAAAATACACGCATAGGTATATACTTGTTTTGAGGTAGTAAAATGTTAAGAACAAGCACATCACCCACCGCTATCCCTGGTCAATGGCTCAATACCGATTGAGAACAGTAAAGCATTGACATCGTCAATGTTATAAATACCTTTTTCCAGGCAGTACATGATGCACACGTCACGGCTTGAGGTATTGCTCAGAGCGTAACCCGCTGTTTGTAGAAGCTCGTCAAACTCCTGGCGTTCAAGCTGCAAGGCAATGGCAAAGCTGATAGCGGTATTCATGGAGGGATGTCTCCCTTCCGGGCCCATGAGCCTAGAATAAAGCCTTCGGTCAACATTGGCCTTTTTGTATAACTCCGCCGGTTTAAGCCCTTTTTCTTTTCGTTTGCGATCCAGAGTATGGGCAAAACCGCCTGGTTCTCTGTGTTTTTTGATAAAGTCAGAAGCGTCATCGAAAAGATCGCGGAAAGAACCATAGGTTTCAGATGGCTCCATGGATACAGCCCCTTTGATAGCAAGAAGCTGTTCTTGTGCAGGAATATAGTGATCTTTCAGATATTCGCGCAATTCATTGATAACATTGTCATCTATCACGGCATTCCTCGCTTTTATTAAACCACAGTATTATTTTTTTACGTTTTTTTCTTTGTCTTTGCAGTTTTTTCCCTTATTGCACAGCAATGTTCTGAAGCTCCAACATACATTTGATCCACCCCCCGTGGAGTTGGCTCAAATACGCATATTAAGTCAGAGAAGATACCAAGCTTGTCCCCCTCTTCTGCTACATCAATATTAGCTCCCATAAAGATAAATTCCCAGCCATATTTTTCAGTTTGGTGGGTTATCATCTGCTTAACTTCATCATAACTAAATTTTTGGCTCGCGTTCTCCATGCCGTCAGTAGTAATTACAAAGATGACTTTACCAGGCCTTGCGGGTTCTGGTGTTTCACTGAGCCGGATGCCCACCTCGTTGATTGTTTTGCCAACAGCATCCAGTAATGCAGTAGAACCTCTTGTAAAATATGTCTCCCCTGTAAGTAAAACATTTTTTGCGTCAACTCCATTATGCAAAATTTCATACTTGTCGTCAAATAAAACCGTAGTAAGATTAGTTGGCCCTAATTTAGCCTGTTTTTTGACAAATCCGTTAAATCCTCCAATCGTGTCATTCTCAAGACCGTTCATGGAGCCGCTCCTGTCCAGTATAAATACTATTTCCGTTAAGTTTTGATTCATTATGAACCTCCTGTCTTATCAAGAGGGTATAATAGATTTATGCAGAAAATGTCGCTAAAAAGGCGACAACCCCCATACCTTGACACCCCAGCCTCCCCGTAATACCCTCAACCATGTACCAATGCCCAAAATGCGGACGGGACTTCAAAAATACAAACCAGAGCCATTACTGTAGTGACAAACCCACGACCATTGACGAGTACATCGCCGCGCAGCCGGAAGAACTGCGTCCAATCCTGAACAAAATCCGCAAGACTATAAAAAAAGCTGCGCCCAAGGCCGTGGAAAAAATATCGTGGAGTATGCCCACCTTTTGGCAGGGTGAAAATCTAATTCATTTTGCTGTACACAAGAAGCATGTAGGCATTTACCCTGGCGATCTCAGCCGTATACCTTTTGCAGAAAAGCTTTCCGGCTATAAAACAACAAAGGGCGCTATTCAGTTCCCGCTGGATAAGCCAATCGACCATGAGCTGATCGCAGAAATTACCAGGTTCAGGGTGTCTGTTGTGTCTGAGAAAAAGTGATTAGTTGTGAAACTTTAGGAACAATGTCAAACCACCATCAATTCCGTAATATAGAAAATTTAACCCGCCGGTTTAAAGAGCCGTCTCTTTTGCTGGCAGGGTAGCCTCCCCCCGCAGCCGAGATAATGATGCGATTCCGGTCTATGTGGAAATTTGAAACAAGGAAATTGGCGGCGGCCTCTGCGCGCTGTTGGCTTAAAGGCATCAGGGTTTGCCTCTCCTCTGTTTCGGTTCCTAACACAGCGTTTGCATGGCCTTCAATTAAAACGCGGGATTGGGGGCTTCTCGCCAATTGCCTTGCCACTCGCGTAAAGGTTTGCATGTTTGTAACCGCCTGGCTTGTACTTACAGCTCTCAGGTTTGCGCTGTCTGGAGGAAAAAAAACGGATGATGATCCTGCTGTAGGATTCCGGACAAAAACAAAACAAACTATTGAAAGCACTACAAGTACAGGGACAGATATAATTAACCACTTTTTCTTCATAAAACCTCCTTATGGTACATGTACATATTATAACCTATAATTAACAGTTAGCAATGCACGTCCCCTCCCCGTCTACTGCGCTCCCCAAAGCCCACGGCCTGCCTGACGCGCTGCCTGTTCCAGCTCCCGGAACTCGTCCATAAACTGAAAGGGAAAGCGCAGATAGGCATGGCCGTAGCCTTCCTGAACAAGCCTTGCGTTAAAGCAGCGGCCGTCTTCGGTGTAGATGTAGGCCAGGAGCCTGCCATAACGGTCGCGCAGATCCCAGTCAAAGGCCAGGTATACGCTTTGGCCCAAAAGGGCATCTTTGGTAAAATCGCTGGCCTCCTGACCAAAGAGTTCCGCTTCCCGGCTTGGGTGTACGGTTTCCGGCGTGTCTACTCCCAAAAGGCGGATGGTCTCAATCACGTTGATGCCTGTTGGAGGATTGGGAATCCTCACCCTGACCGTATCGCCGTCAACGTGGTGGACAACCTCGGCCATGAGCATCTGCCTGATATCAGCGGCGCTGGAGCTTTCCGCCCCGGCAATATTGACCCGGTACAATGGCGTACTGTTTTCAAGCAGCCGGCTTACAGCGCCGGCGTCCAGAACCGGCGGCTGGCAGGTCTGGCAGGCGGTATAGCCGGATATATGCGCATCGGCCAGGCTGATGGCGATCTGTGACTGGCGGAGAAACCTGCAGGCATCCCGGTGGTAGGCCCTCCCCGTGCTGGTTACGTAAACAACTGTTTCCTGTTCGGCTTCTGTACTGGCAAAAAAGTAAAGAGCAGGCAGGGTAAGCAACAAGAGCAATAAAAATACTAAAAAAGTCTTTTTCTGCATTGTCATTCTTATAGAATTATACGAGATCTTGTCTGCCGTCAATAGTGCCGCCTCTGAAATGGGTTCTTGAAAAGACTGTTTGACAGGCGGGATTTGCCATGTTATAATGGTTGTTCGTTAACGTAGCATCTACGTTAACACAATTTTTTCTTTATGGAGGAATATATGAAGAAAGTATTGGCAGTTCTATTGGTGCTGATTCTTGCGGCATCGGCATTTGTGGGCTGTAATCGTCAGTCTGGTGATTTAATCAGAGTCGGCATCGTCAATCTGCACCCGTCCGAATCTGGTTATCGCGAGGCAAATGTTAATGACATGGATCGCGTCTTTAGCAGAAGAAACGGCTATGATGTCTTAAAGGCCAATTATAACACGCTGGCTGAGCAGCTTGCTGCGGCAAATCAGTTCATTAACGAAGGTGTGGATTATCTGTTGATTTCCGCAGCCGATGCCAATGGCTGGGAAGGTGTCTTTGAAAATGCCAGGAGAGCGGGCACCGGAGTGTTCCTGTTCGACCGTATGATTAACACATCTCAGGATAATTATGTAGCTGCGGTTGTTTCCGATACGCATAATCAGGGCCGTAACGCTGTTGAATGGCTGGAGAGGCAAAACCGTCCCGGCGGGTACAGGTTCATCCACATCCAGGGCCAGATCGGTTCTGCTGCGCAGATTGGCCGCACTGAACCCATGGATGCAGCGATTGCACGCCATGCCAACTGGACACTGGTACGCCGAGGTACGGGCGGTGACACATGGAGCCCGGACGAAGCAAAAAGAATCGTAGAGGCTGCCATTGCTGCGGGAGAAAACTTTAATGTCATCTACGCAGAAAATGACGGTATGGCTGAAGGCGCCATGACAGCGCTGCGGGAAGCCGGTATCTCCCATGGTGCGAATGGCGATGTCTGGATTATGGGCTTTGACTTCAATAGATTCGCCCTGCGCTATGTTATGAGCGGTGAATGGAACTGGAACGGTCAGGCCAGTCCCTTCCAGGCGGAAGTAATTCACGGATTCATCCAGACACTCCAGGCAGGTGAAAGCTTAAATCTTGCCAACAACCTTGTCATCAACGATGAAATCTACACCGACACCGCTACAATTACCCAGGCTTTAATTAATCAATTTGGCCTAGGCGACTAATGTCGGCAGACGACTAGTTTTCTAACTATCGACCATCTGGCGGTGCAGGTTATGCGTTTTTTTACCGTATACCTGCACCGTTGTTTTATATTAAGGTAGAAAAGCCAAGGAATAAAATGGAAAACGATATTGTACTATCCATGCGAAATATTGATAAAGAGTTTCCTGGCGTAAAGGCATTGGTAAATGTAGATTTTACACTCCGTAAAGGTGAAATTCGCGCCCTGATGGGTGAAAACGGAGCCGGTAAGTCAACCCTGATTAAGGTTTTAACCGGAGTTCACCATAAAGATTCAGGTCAAATAAATCTCGCCAATAAACCGGTAATAATTAAGTCTCCGCAAGAAGCGCAGAATATGGGCATTAGTACGGTCTATCAAGAAATAACGCTTTGCCCCAACTTGACCGTTGCGGAAAATATGTTTATCGGGCGCGGTAAATACAATTTTGTTAATTGGCGCGTTATGGAAAAAAGGGCCAAAGAATTACTGGATAGTCTTGGCATCCCGGCGAAACCCAAGCAACAGCTCTCCAGTTGCTCTTTGGCAGTGCAGCAAATGGTAGCTATTGCCCGTGCTGTTGATATGGAGTGCAAAGTCCTGATACTGGATGAGCCCACATCTTCGCTGGACGAACAGGAAGTAGCGAAGCTCTTTTCTCTTATGCGCGATTTAAGGGACCGCGGCGTCGGCATTGTTTTTGTCACACACTTTCTCGAGCAGGTGTATGAGGTCTGCGACACAATTACAGTACTGCGCAACGGCAAGCTTATCGGAGACTATACAACGAAGGATCTGCCGACCGTGGAACTTATTGCGAAAATGATGGGCAAGGCTTTAAGCGACTTGTCGGAACTGCGCAAAAAAGACGTATTGCCCAGTGAAGAAAGCGGCTTGCCCTTTTATGAAGCATCTGGCCTCTCCAGTGATGCCGGTGTTAAGCCTTTCGCCTTCAAGGCCTTCAAGGGCGAGGTCAGCGGGTTTGCAGGGCTGCTCGGTTCAGGGCGCAGCGAAAGCGTGCGCGCGATTTTTGGCGCGGACGGGGTAACCGGCGGCAAGATTAACATAGCCGGAAAGCCCGTCAAGATAACAAAGCCTATTGATGCCATGAAGCAGGGAATCGGCTATCTTTCCGAAGACCGAAAAGTCGATGGCATAGTTGCCGATTTATCTGTGCGGGACAATATTATTCTTGCCCTGCAAGTACTGAAAGGCTTTTTTAAACCCTTTTCCAGATCCGAGGCGGAAGCTTTCGCCGACAAATACATTAAACTTTTGGGCATAAAAACCGCTTCAGCAAATACACCGATTAGCTCTTTGTCCGGGGGAAACCAGCAAAAAGTCATATTGGCCAGGTGGCTTCTTACTCATCCTGAATATTTAATTCTGGACGAGCCTACACGCGGTATAGATGTTGGTACCAAAGTAGATATACAGAAACTGGTGCTTAAACTTGCTGAAGAAGGCATGAGCATTACTTTTATTTCATCTGAAATCGAAGAGATGGTGCGTACCTGCTCACGCCTTGTCGTAATGAGGGATCGTAATGTTGTAGGCGGATTGGCAGGCAGTGAGATAACCCAGGATAATATTATGCGCACTATTGCAGGTGGGGAGGGAGTCACTAATGCTTAAAAATATAGGCGCAAGATTTCATTTTCTGCTCATGCCCATCGCCGTTTTACTGTTATTAATGGGAATCAATATCATTGCGGATATTATCCGGCTTGGCTTGCCTGGTATTTTTAACTTCTTCTCAATTGAAATTAGGATAAATAACCTTGGTAACCAGGTGCTGGGCGGAAACCTAATCAGTATTATAAACGGTGCTTCCGAACTTGCGATTATTGCAATCGGGATGACTCTGGTAACCGCCGCTTGCCGCGGTCAGGATATCGGCGTGGGTGCTGTCGCGGCCATTGCCGCCAGTGTTTTCTTCTATGTAATCCGCTCCAGCGAGACTGTTACGACGCTTGTGGTATTTTCTGCTTTTTTGGCAAGTGCTCTGGCAGCCATGCTTTGCGGTGTGTTTAACGGCACTTTGGTTGCCAAGTTGAAAATACAGCCAATGATTGCGACTCTGATAATGTTTACATCCGGCCGCTCAATAGCTTATGCGGTTAATGGCGGTGCCTCTCCCAGAGTTAACGATGACATTACTCTGCAGATCGGCAGCTTTATTCACGGGGTGCCGGTTCCAACCCCGGTGTTCATCGTGATGCTGTATGGCCTTATATTTTTCCTGATCTTTAAGTTCACCAATCTGCGTCTGTATGTACAATCAATAGGTATTAACGAGAAGTCCGCCCGCTTAAACGGAATTAACCCTACCGCAATCAAAATGTGGACTTTCGTGATTTTAGGCTTTTGTGTCGCAGGCGCCGGGGTCATTAATGCCTGCAGAATGCAAAGGGTAGACCATCTGTCCATATTGGGCGGTATCGAAATGGACGCGATTTTAGCTGTTGCTATCGGCGGGAATTTATTAAGCGGCGGAAAATTCAGTATAATAGGTTCTATAATCGGAGCTTACACAATCGAAACCCTAAACGTGACATTGCTTAGGCTGGGAGTTTTGCCGGAACCGATTAGGGTTTACAAAGCGACATTCATTATTTTACTTATGATTCTAAGTTCGCCTGTTGTCAGGAGCTATATTGCCAAAGTGTGGGGTGCCCTGACCGCGAACACGCGGGACGCAAAGCACATAGTAAAGGGAGAAGGTTAGTATGCAGACGGCCTCTTCCTCTGCTAAGCGCAGTATATTACGCAACATGCAAATATCACAGCTTACGGATTCAAATCTATTACTATTAATTGCTGTTACCATTTTCGTTGTTTTATATGTGCTGGCAATAGTGTTCTTGGGCGGCAGTTTTAGCAGATTCCAGGGCTTCTTTGATCTATTAAATAACAACGCAGCTCTGCTCATCCTTGCCTGTGCCTTAAGCGTTGTGATGGTCGCAGGCGGCATTGACATCTCTGTCGGGGGTGTTGTTGCCCTGGTTACCGCAGCATGCGCGGTTTATCTTGACTCCGGCACAGGTAACATTTTTGTGTCCGTTTGTATTGCCTTGGGCATAGGCTTGGCATTCGGCCTGGTTCAGGGGTTCTTGGTAGCATACATGAATGTTCAGCCGTTTATAATTACCCTGGCCGGCATGTTTTTTGCCAGAGGAATGGCAACTGTTATTACAGCAAATTCACATACGGTTACGCTGGAAAGTTTTATTCATCTTAGAAATGTAAGGCTGGAAATTGACTTCCTGGGTTATGTCGCCCCCAGAAGCGGTAATTTAATCCCTGCCACAATTGACCTGGGGGTTTTTATCGCTTTATTTCTGATAGTGATTATCGCTGCTGTTTTAAAGTGGACAAAGTTTGGCCGCAATCTGTATGCTGTCGGCGGCAACAGTCAAAGCGCGCTGATGCTTGGAATTAATGTTCAGCGCACAAGATTTCTTTCCCACCTGGTTTGCGGACTCCTTTCCGGTATAGCAGGTTATGTTTTTCTTTTGAGAGTAGGCTCCGGTTTTTCACAACACGCCATGATTTTTGAAATGAGGGCCATTGCTGCGTCCATAATTGGCGGCACCATGTTAACCGGCGGTGTTGGTAATATACTGGGCTCGCCGATTGGCGTTTTAATTTTGATGACGATTGAAACCATTGTGCGGGGTTCCGGGATAACTGCCGGCGGCAGGATATGGCTGCAGGATGTAACAACCGGGACCATGCTTTTCCTTGCGCTTATGCTGCAAAGCGTGGTTCTCTCGCACCGGGGCAAGGAGAGTTTAAAACAGAAAGTTTCCAGCTTGTTTAAGTCGAAGGGGAAATCAAATGATCAAAGACGGTAAAACTTCCCTTGGAATAGAACTGGGTTCCACACGAATAAAAGCGGTATTGATAGACGATAGTTATTCGCAAATAGCATCTGGCAGCCATGACTGGGAAAACCGCCTTGAAAACGGTTTCTGGACATACCATCTTGATGATGTATGGGCCGGCTTACAGGATTGTTTTCGGAAACTGTCCCTCGATGTAAAAAGCCGCTATGATATAAACCTTTCATCCGTGGGCGCCATAGGGTTTTCTGCAATGATGCACGGATACCTGGCATTTGACAAAGACGGCAATCAGCTTGTTCCCTTCCGTACCTGGCGCAATACCACAACTGGCGAGGCAGCCGCTTCCCTGACAGAAAAGTTTCAGTTCAATATTCCCCAGCGCTGGAGTATTGCCCATCTTTACCAGGCTATTTTAAACAAGGAAGATCATGTAAAGGACATTGCCTTTTTAACAACCCTGGCCGGTTATGTGCATTGGAAATTAACCGGAGAAAAAGTGCTTGGCATTGATGACGCTTCCGGCATGTTTCCGATTGACAGTACAAGCAATAACTATCACCAGAAAATGCTTGGGCAGTTTGCGGAGCTGGTTAAACCGGCGGGATTTAACTGGAAGCTGGAGGATTTGCTCCCAAAGGTTTTATGCGCTGGGGAGAAAGCCGGAAACCTGACTGCCGAAGGGGCAAAACTCCTTGACCCTTCAGGCTGCCTGCAGGCTGGCATTCCCTTCTGCCCGCCAGAGGGCGATGCCGCTTCTGGAATGGTTGCAACCAACAGTGTCGCACAGCGTACCGGAAATGTCTCTGCGGGAACATCCATTTTCGCCATGATTGTTCTGGAAAAGGAACTGTCAAAGCTGTATCCGGAAATCGACATGGTTACCACGCCGACAGGCAAACCGGTTGCCATGGTACACTGCAACAACTGCACGACAGATATTGACGCATGGATAAAACTGTTCAACGAGCTTACGGATCTAGCAGGGGCAAAAATTGACACGAAATCCCTTTACGACGCACTGTATCACAAAGCCCTGGAAGCGGACGAGGACTGCGGCGCTATGCTGTCGTACAATTATTTTTCCGGTGAACATAATACCGGTATTAAAGAAGGCCGTCCATTGTTGCTACGCTTGCCGGACAGTAATTTCACTCTGGCAAACTTTATGCGCACCCTTCTCTTTTCTGCTATGGGAACATTGAAATTGGGCATGGACATTCTTGTCGAAAAAGAAAAAATAGCAATTGACAGCTTCCTGGGTCACGGCGGCCTTTTTAAAACCAAGGATGTTGGACAGCGTTTTATGGCTGCCGCCTTTAACGCGCCTGTTTCGGTAATGGAAGAATCCGCTGGGGAGGGCGGCGCCTGGGGCATTGCCCTTCTTGCCGCATTTATGCTGCAGGGAGGCAGCAGCCTGGAAAAATTCCTGGCCGAAAAAGTCTTTGCAGGAAAAACGGGTACGCAGGTACAACCCGATCCAAACGACGTAAAAAGCTTTAACATTTTTATGGAAAGATACAAAAACGGATTGGAAATAGAAAAGGCTGCGGGTAAATTCTATAAGAGGGGATGATTATGAATCTAAAGAATTTTGAATTCTGGTTTATTGTCGGGAGTCAGGATCTGTATGGGGACGAAACTCTTAAGCAGGTTGCCGAAAACGCCCGGGTTATGGCGGATGATTTTAACGCTGATCCAGCGATACCAGGCACTGTGGTATTAAAGCCAACGGCGATAACGCCCCAGACCATACGCCGCCTTTTTGAAGAAGCCAATGCTGCAGAAAACTGCGCCGGTATCATCACCTGGATGCATACCTTTTCTCCGTCAAAGATGTGGATACAGGGACTCGGCATCAACCGCAAGCCCCTTCTCCACCTGCACACGCAGTTTAACCGGGATATTCCCTGGGATTCCATTGACATGGATTTTATGAACCTGAACCAGTCAGCCCACGGGGATCGGGAACACGGCCATATTCACGCACGGATGCGTTTGCCGCGAAAGATCGTAGCCGGTTTCTGGCGCGACCAGGAGCTTCGTCGCAGAATAGGCGTGTGGATGCGCGCCGCTGCTGCCCGGCACGACGGCATGAGTTCCGTGGTCGTGCGTTTCGGCGACAATATGCGGGAAGTTGCAGTAACCGAGGGCGACAAGGTACAGGCTCAGATCCAGTTTGGCTGGCAGATTAACACCTGGCCTGTCGGCGATCTTGCCCAGTGTTATGCGCAAATTGCCAATAACGATGCCGAGCATCTGGTCGCTGAATACAGCCAGCACTTCGATCTTCCCCCTGCCTGCCAGACTCCGGGGCCTCTGCGGAATACCGTGCTTGAACAGGCGAAAATCGAGCTGGCCATGCGGGCTTTGCTGGAAGCGAAAGGGGGCGGCGCTTTTACCAACACCTTCCAGGACCTCCACGGGCTGCCTCAGCTTCCCGGCCTTGCCACCCAGCGCCTTATGCAGCAGGGCTACGGCTTTGGCGCGGAGGGCGACTGGAAACAGTCCATGCTGGTTCGCGCCGCCAAGGTAATGGCGCACGGTCTTCCCGGCGGCGTTTCATTTATGGAGGACTATACCTACCATTTTGAGCCGGGAAAGGAAGCTGTCCTTGGTTCCCACATGCTTGAAGTCTGCCCCTCCATTGCGGGCCACAGGCCGCGTATCGAGGTTCATCCCCTGAGCATTGGCGGCAAAGCTGACCCTGCCCGTTTGGTATTTGACGCCCGGCCTGGCCCTGCAGTACTGGTGACCTTAATCGATCTCGGTAATCGCTTCCGGATGATTGTCAATGAAATCAAAACCATCAAAATAGAGAAGGATATGCCAAAGCTTCCGGTTGCCCGTGCGCTTTGGAAACCCTATCCGAATTTAAGCGATGCCGCCGAAGCGTGGATACTCGCCGGAGGTACGCATCATTCGGTATACACCGATGCCCTTAACGCCGAATACTTTACCGACTGGGCGGAAATGAATGGAGTTGAGTGTGTGTTAATTGGACGCGACACAAAACCGGCACGGCTTAAGGACGAGCTGCGCTGGAACGAAGCCTACTGGAGAAAATGAGTAATGAGCAGTGAGAACTGAGCAATGGAAGCTTATAAAACCTTACGCGAAGAAGCATACGAAGCGAACATGGAAATCAAACGGCAGAATCTTGCCATCTACACATGGGGCAATGTTTCTGCCTTTGATCCCGAAAAGGGCGTTTTTGCCATAAAACCATCCGGGGTTCTGTACGAGAATTTAAACCCGGCATTAATGGTAGTACTTGATCTGGACGGCAAGATCGTCGAGGGAAAGCTGAAGCCTTCATCTGATACTGAAACCCACCGGGTTTTGTACCGGGAGTTTCAGGGGATTCGGGGCATTGCCCACACCCATTCACCTTATGCGGTAGCCTGGGCGCAAGCCGGAAAACCGCTTCCTGTTTTTGGCACAACCCATGCCGATCACGGTACAGAACCCATTCCCTGCACGGAGTTTATGAGCAGCGATGCGGTGAAGAACAACTACGAATTTGAGACAGGGAAGCTTATCGCGGAAACATTTAAAAGAAAAAAATTAAATCCCGTGGAAATGACGATGGTTTTAGTAGCGGGACACGGTCCCTTTACCTGGGGTTCCAGCGCCGCCCAGTCAATTTACCACGGAGCCGTTCTGGAAGAAATAAGCAAGATGGCCTTATTCACCCTGACGATTGACCCCAATGTTAAACCGCTGCCCGAACATATAATCAAAAAACACTGGGAACGTAAACATGGCTTGGACGCATACTATGGCCAAGAAAATCCTGGATGAAACAATAAGAGGCGACGCTGCTTGATACTACACGACCCTTCCTCGATCATAAATTTCCACGATTTCGGGATCATGATTCCCATCGCCCCCAACAGGAAAAAACGGATCCTGGATTTTCTTGAACCGGAAGCTTTTCCGCGTCAAGATATCTCCGGCGATGCAATTTTAAGCAGAGCCGACCTTGAGCGAGTTCACTGCAGGGAGTATATCGCCTCCCTGTACGATAGAAGTCCGGGCGGCGGACTGGAAGCGGCCCTGTACGCGACTTATGAACTGCTCGATGATCAGGGCCGGCCCAATCGCTACGAACCGGAAAACGCAAAAAAGCCACTGGTCGATTTGTTCAATTTGATACTGGCTCTGGCTGGTGGAACCTATCTGGCCTGCCGTTTTGCCCTGGAGCATGGCTTCTGCTATTTTCTTGGCGGCGGTATGCACCACGGCCGCTACGACTGGGGATCAGGCTTCTGTCTGATTAACGACGTTGCAATAGCCTCGTTTAAAATTCTCGCCGGGAATGGCGGAGCCCGCCCTACCCCATCGGGGAAACCGCTGCGGCTAATCTGGATCGTCGACCTGGACGCCCACAAGGGTGACGGCACGGCGGAACTGATCCGGCTTGCCCGTCAACGCGGGGAACTGCATGACCCGCAGCAGGCTGTCAGCCATAACAGCGATGGCAGTAATAAGCCCTGCATCCTTGGCCTGTCGATACACATGGCGAAGGGCTGGCCGCTGGACAAGGACAGCATCGCCGCAGCCCAGGAAGGCCGGGCGCCATTGGTGTCGTCGGACGTGGACATTGGGATAGATTCAGGTGAAGAAGGGGAATACACGCCCCGGCTTATGCAGGGCATCGGGGAGCTTGAACGCTTAAGCTCGGCGCTGGGAAAGCCGGACCTGGTACTGGTGGTGGACGGAGCCGACCCTTACGAGCACGACGGGCTTCCTTCAAGCTGCCTGCTTAAACTCAGCCTGGAGCAGTGCCTGGAGCGGGATAACTATGTTTACCGCTACTGTACCGAGCGCGCAATACCTTCCGCCTGGATCTTGTCCGGCGGCTATGGAGAGCGGGCATGGGAACCCCCGGCACATTTCTTGCGGGGAATTAGATGAGATCATGCTTTTTTATGGTACTTTTTTGACCTTTTTAATAAAAATCATACTTTAGTATGATATACAAGTTTACTTTTGTAGGGAAAAATTAAGTAATGAAATTGGTTTTTTTATTATTGTTAATAAGCACTCAAGCATTTGCGCAAAACCACTATGCTGCAGGGGATCAATCGCTCCGTCTTGACGGGTTTCTTTTGTATTCCGGAAGCCAGCCGGAAATTGAAGTAATGCGGTCTTCGGGGTTTGAAAGGCCCGGATTTTCACCGTATGACGGAGGCAGACTGCCTGATATAAACGAAGACAGCGGCAACTATTATGTATTAAAGACTAATTTTTCCATAAACCCCGATTGCATGGATAGGAGACTTTCATTATATACAAACCATCCGGGCATGCCATATACAGTATGGATAAATGAAACAATTATAATTCAGGAAGGCATGTTTGAAAACGGCGTATACAGTACCGGATATTGGCTTGCAACCCATGTACCGCTTACATCCAGCATACTTGATTTTTTTGGGGATAATATCCTTGTTGTTGAGTTCTTCCCTCAATATGAAGATTATTTGCAGATAGATTTTTCCATAGCAGAACATGATTATAATTCCAGAAAAGTTTTTTTCAGGAATTTGACAAGTGTTTATCTGGTAATTGCTGCGCAGTTCCTTGCCCTGCTTATTGCTGTTTATCAAATTTTTACTTTTATTTCCAGAGGCGGCAAGGACAAAAAGTTTTTGTTCTTCTCATTACTATGCCTTTCATTTGTTCTTGGTTATACTGATATTGGTTTTTCTTTTGACTCTTTTCATCATGCATTAATGTTAAAGACAGCGCGTATATCCCAATTGTTCTGCCTTGTCTTTTTTGCAGCATTTATTACTGTTTCAATGAATATGTTTGGAAAAAAACAAAAGTACATAATCGCCGGTATTCTTGGCTATAGTTTCATCTGTGCGATACCTATTGCCCTTCAGCAAACAAAGGGAGGTATCAATGAAATGTTCAGTACTATTTCGAATTTTAATTCAACCCCGGTCTTAATTGGCTGTTTTGTTATTATGGGATACGCTATTTTTATCAGGAAAAGCTTAAAGACTCTGCCGTTGTTAATTGCAACATTGGTCGTAGCCGGAATCAGTCTTCGTGATATTACAATTCTTAAAGCCGGTATACAGCCCTTGTTCTGGGCAGCTCCTTATGCATTTCTCTTTTTAGTAATTGTTATTTACGCAATACTTATGGTAGAAGAAGCAAACTTGTATAAACAATCCATCACTGCTTCCATAGAAATTGAAAAAAAGAACCAGTCGCTCAAAGTGCTCATGGACAATATTGTGCATGTAGTGCATAACTCAAGCGAATCCAATGAAAAACTTGACAGCAGTATTATTAATACCATTAACCTAATGACTGAATATACCGAAGGCAACAAACAGCTTGATGAAACTTTACTTGCGCAATTTGGAATGATCTCAGAGCTTATAACAAAAGTATCAGAGCGGATAAAGGAATCTGTCGATAAAATTCCCAAAGCAGTGAAGAGCCAAACATCCATCGTTGAGCAGACCAATGTAATTATCAATACAATGAACGATGAGATAAATACAATGACCACAGACTCCGTTACGACAAACGAATATGCAAAACAGCTTGCATCCCTTGCGGTAGAAAGCAAGGAAATAATAATGAATTCAAAAAAGAACATGGAATTAATTTCGGCAAACTCTTCATTTATGAGCAATCTCCTTAAATCTATGGAGGATATAACTGAAAAAACCAACCTGCTTTCCATGAACGCGGCAATCGAAGCAGCACACGCAGGTGAAACAGGAAAAGGTTTTGCGGTTGTAGCTTCTGAAATTCGCCAGCTTGCGGATAAATCCCGCTCTACGCTGACGGAGAGCTTTAGCAATATCAAAGTAATGACGGAAACAGTTAAACAGGGTATTGAGCTGTCAAATCAGGTAACAGAAAGACTTATGACCATTATCGAAAAGTCTGGCAAATCATCGGAAATGATAGATGTTATTACAGATAACATGAAAAAACAGCAAGGCGAATCTGAAACTATCAGGGGAGGTATGGAAGAACTGTTGTCCGGTACAAATCAGATTCATGAGCTTGCAGAAACGGAGCAGAATGAAAATCAGGAGATTCTGGGAGCATTGTCCAAACTGCACGATTTTTTCACTCAGGTTTCCGGCATGGTTAACGCCCAGATGAAAAGTGAAAAAACCATAACAGAATCGGTGCATACAATAAAAGATGTTATGAATGAGAACAAACAGTATATCCAGATGCTAAACAAGGCTACCAATGCAATACAGAATTAATATCAATTTTTTAGGAGGACAAAGATGAAAAGAGTTATCGTCATGCTCATCGCACTTGTTATCGTTACGGGCTTCTGTTTTGCAGCAGATCCGGTAGAGGGTTTCTGGCTGAGTGTCGATGAAAAAACCGGAGAGGTTACCGCAGGGTGGCATATCTACCAGGAAAGAGGCGTTCTTTACGGAAGGATACTTTCTTTCTCTGATAAGTCCGGCGGAGACATTGCGGTTGAATGCAGAGAAAGTTATCCCAATTTCCCTGTCCCCGGAAGGGTCAACAGGATGCCGATAGCAGGAACTCCCTGGATTTACGGGCTAACCATAAATAGGCCCGGCGAATGGTCAGGCGGAACTGTTGTCAATCCGGAAGACGGCAAGCACTACAGATGCAGGATTATTTTCCGTCCGGCAGACGGCAGAAGGTTTGCGGTCGATACTCTGGAAATGCGCGGTGAAATAGGTCTTGGCATCGGGCGCAGTCAGTTCTGGATAAGGTCAGACCAGCAGGCGGCAAGCTCTCTGTAAGCAGATAGACTCACAATTTCCGTATCCTATCTACCTCGACTTCAATGCTGTTCCAGTCACGGTCTATTTCTCCGGAAATTTCCACCAGATCATTTTCATCTACTGAAAGGGAGCCCCATACTTTCCTTTCTATTTCGACGGTTATTGTTCCAGTGGAATCCGAAAATAAATACCTTTCATTTCCCAAATAACGAATAATATTCCCCCGCATTACTACAGGAGTATCATCGCGAAGAGTTAAAGCTTGCGCGACAGTTGTGACATTGCTTGGCCCTCTAAAACCGCCTTGAGTGTCTCCTTGCCCTCCTTGGGATAGTCTGAAACCCGAACCATGGTCAGTACTAAATAAATCTTCACATGCGGATAATGAAAAAATCATAACAAAACAAACAAAAAATATTACCTTCTTCATATCATATCTCCTGTCTTTTAAGTTTTCACCAAGAAAATGTTCTGCAAACGCAGCTATTACAATCTACGTCTGTAGTGTGAATTTGTCAAATTATTTTTATAATTTTCTTATGCTTTTATGATTGTTGTTATGACAAAATATTTTCATCTTCTGGAGGCTCGTCCATATTCTCGTCCATATCCTCGTACTCATCTGCGTCTTCTAAAAGCTCTTCCTCATGCTCTTCAATATGATCTTCTTCAGATTCTTCGACGGGGTCTTCTATAACGGAACGGATAAAGCGGTGTATCAGGGACCAGTCGTCGTTTAAAGGCAAAAGAATAAACTGACCCAGGTTAAAGTCCTCATCGACCTCGTCTGCACTAAGGCCCATGTGCAGCAGATTTGTGTGGGTGAAGTACAGAAGGTCTCTTGTGTTAAATACGCCCCGGCTTCTTACTGTTGCGGAGCGGAACCTTAAAATATAGCGGACTAAATCCTGGGGAGTATAATCTGTTTCCACGTAGCGCATAAAAACCATGGCAAGCTCATAGACTCTGCCAATATCGGAAACTCCAAGGCCGGTGATTTGATCGATAATTGCAGAAAGGATCATCTGCTGGTGCCAGGACCTGCCGAAGTCCGCAATATAATGCCGCGAACGGGCAACGCGCAGGGCCTCGACGCCGTTTAAGTGGTGTGTCCCGGCCGGATAGAAAAGTGTTGACCAGTGCCCATTTTCGCGTATCCGGTAGCTGGGATCGATAAGTGGGGCCTCAAGGGTAATTTCAACACCGCCTAAAATGTTGATAACATCGATAAAGGCATACATATCAATAATGACGAAGTTATCAATTTCAAAACCCGTCATGCTTTCCATTTCCCTGACAAGCCGCCGGGGGCCGTAGCGGAAATAAATCTCGTTGATTTTATGCTCGCGGTAATAAAGGTCCCGCGGCAGGCTGATCAAATCAATGGCCTGCATATCCTCGTTGAGGATCGCCAGGATGATCGTGTCCGTTAGCTGCTGGTTTGTGCCTACGATCAAAACAGTGTGAGTTCTTCCCCTTTCGTATGTGCCGGAAGGCAAGGTGTTAAGGTCAAGGCTTTCGCCGACGGGAGTCTCGCTGTTTCTTAGACCAAAGGTGTGTATGGCGCCAAGGGAAATATACTCATCATCAAAAAGGTAAATTTCACCCATTCTTTTCTGTATGCCAATAGAGCCGATCCTTGTACCTTCATCCAGAGTCATAAAATCGTAAAAAACAAAATCGATATTTTCGTAGGGTTCCCGTGACAGAAGCAGGTTTATTGTTCCAAGGTAGGCAATAAAACCGGAGTCATTAAAAAGCTGCTCAAGCTGCATTTTGCCCTGCTCAATAAAAAAATAGTCCATGCTGCGCATAGGCATTTCCTGTATGGCATCGGGAAGCGGAAAAAGACCGGGATTTTCCCTGTCGCTTTCTGCCGCCTGCGCAACAAGGAACTCCACCGCATGAAAATATGCCAAATGGCCAGGCGAGTCGCGCGAAGTTCTCCAGAATTCTTCTTCGTGGGTACTGTGAGTTCTCCGCTCCCCAAACGAAACGAGGGCAAAAAAAACACCTGTCACGGCAATGAGCGCGAGGACAATAATAATTATTTTTTTAGATAAAGAATTCATGGCTCTTTAATATCATAGCAGAAAAATCCCCGTAACGATACTGCCGCCTACTGATGTTGCAAGGATGCTCTGGGATAGAAGTGGCGGAGTATTTCTTCGGTGCTCATGCCCCTGTAGGCCATTGCCGCCGCCGCGTGTTGATCCATCCCCATGCCGTGGCCATAACCGGCGCCATTGAAGACAAAATGCTGAATCTCGCCGTCCGCTGACATCTTATAGCGGATGGTAATAAGGCTTGAGCGCAGGCCGCCCATGGTTCCCCAAATTGCGTTTCCGCGGACATATACAGTTCTTTCACTCCCCTGCACTTCCAGTTCAACAATTCTCCCCGATATGCCGCGGCCCCGGCTGACGATTCGCTGAATCTCTCCAGGGTCCTGCGCTACCCGGCTGTCGTTTATCAGGCGGCGGCGAATTTCCTCTGGGCTTATCCATCTTTCCCAGCGGTAGGTGTTATCAAAGAAAAAACCGGGAACATTGGAGTGCGTTGCCGGCTCATCCTTAATCCAGCGGAACAGTTCGTCGGGCGGCAGGGGAGAAGGCCGAGGGGGAAGCATGGTGTCCTGTACTGCCTGCATATACGCGTCATAACCCCAGATAACCCTTGGGTCATCGCTGTGGCCGCCGTGGTTTGCGGAATAGTATGCCGCCAGGGGCTGATTGGTTTCCCCTACAAGGATAATTCCCCTTGTGGCATCCACTGCGGCGTTGGAGTTTACGTGTTCAAATCCTGCTCCGACGTAAGTTTGGGAAAGGGCCGTATTCCAAATGTCAAAACCCCGCTCAGCAAAAGTTCCGCGATAGGCAATAGCGTAAGAGCGGGAGGCAATGGCCTGGGCTCTTAAAACCGCCATTGGCCAGCTTGCAGGTATTTCTGCGGGCACTACGCCGTAAAGGTAATCTCCCATGTTGACAATGCTTATCACGGTTAAACCCGTGGGCTCGGGCCGGAACTCCAGTTCCCCCCGGTAAGTCCGGTTGAGCCCCGGCGACCCGCTTACTATCCCCGCCACGATGGAGGTATCCTCGTTGCTGTGGAGTTCGTATAACACGGGAGTGGAACTGCTGAGCAGGAGGCGGTTGTTGACATCGCGAATTCTAAGTCCGGTGTCTCCGTCAGGCTCAACCCAAAACTGATTTAAGGCGGCGCCCTGGTAAAGAAGCTGGCGGGTCTGTGCGTCCCGGATGGTAAAATCGCCACCGGCCTTGACTGACACCAGGGGCCGGTTTACGTTCAGGCCGATGCGCATTATTCCCTCTGCTGGTGTAGGCGGCGCCGGCCTTACCCGCGGTGGGACGGCGGTAATTTCACGCTGTATAAAGTGAAGGCCGTCACTGGGAGGGCCGACCTGTCGTATAACGCTTGCCAGGGCTGTGTTTACTGCCGCGGCTTCTTCTGAATCATCGGCCAGGCGTTCACTGGCGGTAACAAGGAGGTTCCGTGCCTGTACCCATTCACCCCGCCCCGCCAAAAGCCGTGCCAGCGGGAGGAGCGCTGAGTTAAAAGCCCTGTCCTGATTCCAGCAGTTCTGAAAGGCCGTTTCCGCCTCTCTGGGGTTGCTGTCAAGTAAAATAGTGCCCAGCCTGTACCAGGCCATAGCCCTCCACCTGTCAAGCTCAAGACTTCGCCTGTAAAACTCCTCCGCGCTTCTAAGATTGCCCATTTCATGGTAAAGCAGAGCGTTGTAAAAATAAAATTCTGCCCGCAGGCGGCTGTCCATTCTTTGAACTGACGCTTCCATGATATTTCGCATCGCGGCCGCCTGGGCATAGCTGCCCGATAAAACGCAGGTGATAAACAACTCCAGCCGCAGTTCGTCTCTTTCTGTTTCTGTTAAGTGCGGGTTTACTATCAGTTCTTCCAATACACTGGCCGCACTGGCATTTTCCCCCAGTTCCCAATACAGCGGCACAAGCTGATGCCGTTGTTCTGGCCCCACGTCAGGGCCGGCAAGCAAGTTTATTGCTTCCTCAATATGGCCGGCATAGTAGGCTTCCACGGGGGAACTGAAAACTTCCGTGGCATGATAGGAAGCTTCCACCGGAGTATATGGCAGCGATTCATCTCCAGTGGTGCTTATGAAAAAAACAAGAGAAAATATGAATAATATCAGCAACGATAGAAGAAAGGCTTTGTTTTTTAATAAACCGGCTATTTGCATAAATTTATTGTAATGCATTTTTTATGGTTTATACCAGATTGTCTAAGCCTATCTGTTAATAAAAATTTAAGAATTTGTTCATTTTCTGTTAAGAATTTCAATTTATCCTTTGTAATAACAGTTTTTGTAAGGAGACAAACAATGAAGGGTTTTAAAATTTTTGTTGATGCCTGTATGGCGACCCTGATGGTTTTATTGATTATAACATCAAAGGCCAACCTTGCTTTGCATATCATTTTGGGGCATGTCTTTATCCCTGTTGCTGTCATTCATCTGTTGCTGAATGGAAAATGGCTGCTTGGCACAATAAAGAGATTTTTCAACGGCGAGATTAACTCAAAAGCACGGCATATGTTCAGGCTGGTCGTTGGATTGACGATAGCATTTTTTGCCTGTATCTCTTCGGGAATAGTTATGTATCAATCTGGTGCCTACCATCTGCATCATTTGCATATAATAGCTACTATCGCCTGTCTTATCTTGGTAATTCTCCATGTAAAAGTTCATTGGGGATATTTAAAGTCTTTTTTCAAAACTGGTCTATCCAATTTCCTGCGTCCTGCATTATAGTTTAGACAGGGGTTAATGATGACCATAAAACGGCGTTTCTTTTATTCCAATATCCGCATGGTACTGGTAACAATAGGCGGCTTTCTGATGACCGCTTTGTTCAGCCGCTTTGTGATAAATGCCATATATAGAGTCCATGAATTTGGGGACCTTGAATCACACAGAAGGCTGCACGGGAGTTTCTTGCTTGTTACCCTTGCAGCCTTTGTTGTGTTTTTCATTGTCATCAACAGCATCCTTTCCAATCGCCTGTCAAAAAGAATTACCGGGCCATTGGATATTTTGACCAGGGGCGTGAGCCGGATACGCGAAAATGATTTTTCCTGCCGGATTGAATATGATCACGATGATGAATTCCGCCTGGTTTGCGAAGCTTTTAACCTTATGGCGGCTCAGTTGGAAGCTTCTACCAACCAGCGCCTAAAGGACGAAGCCAACCGCCGTGAATTGCTTGTGGGAATTTCCCATGATTTACGCACACCCCTTACAGCCATAGGCGGCTACCTGGACGGAATTGAATCCGGTGTGGCTTCCACACCTGAAATGCGGGAAAAATATTTTGACACGATAAAAAACAACACCGCAAGCATGAAACACATTATCGAACAACTATTTTTGTTTTCAAAACTTGACATGAATGAATTTCCATTTACCCCGCAGCGCTTTGATATTAAACGTGCTATTTCTGATATGATAGAAGAACTTGCGGACGGATATGCAAAACGCGGTCTTGCCATCAGCATCGCCGAAGGCCCTGAAAACGTGTTTGTTCATGCCGATGTGTCGCAGCTTAGAAGGGTAGTAATCAATATTCTGGAAAACAGCGCCAGGTATAAGGAAAAGGAAACCGGACACATGACAATAAGCGCAGATCTTGACGATAGCAGCTTTGCTGATAGCAATTTCGTGCGGTTAAAGTTTGCTGATGACGGACCCGGTGTTGATCCCTCTGCCATCTCAGATATATTCAACGTATTTTACCGTGCAGATCCGTCCCGGCACACATCCGACCGCAGATCGTCGGGTTCAGGCCTCGGGCTTGCCATTAGCGCGAAAATTATTGAGCGTTCAGGCGGCACTATTCATGCAGAGCGTGTTGATTCCGGCGGCCTTGCCGTGATTATCCGTTTGCCAATCGAGACAGGGGCGGCATAAATGGCGGAAACAAAGCAAAGAATACTGATTATCGAAGATGATCCGGATATTGCCGCATTGATAAAGGATTACCTAGAAATAGAAAAATTTGAGCTTGTTATTGAAAGTGATGGGCGCAAGGGCATGGAACGTGCACTGAATGAACCATTTGCGCTTATCTTGCTTGACCTTATGCTTCCCGGAAAAGACGGAATGTCGATCTGCAAGGAAATTCGCTCCAAGGTCGACATACCTATTCTCATGGTAACTGCCCGCATTGAAGACATCGACAAAATTCGCGGGCTTGGCCTGGGAGCCGATGATTATATTACCAAACCCTTTTCAATTGCCGAACTGGTAGCAAGGGTTAAGTCTCACATAACCCGTTATACACGGCTCACAAAGAATTCAAACACAACGAAGGAAATGGGCGAACTTGATTTTGGTTATCTTAGAATAATCCACGCCACCCATAAAGTTTTTGTAGACAATAATGAAGTAACCCTCACCCGTAAAGAGTTTGAGCTTTTGTATTTTCTGGCCGTCAACAAGGAAATAGTATTCAGCAAAGAGCAGATATACGACAAGATATGGGGCGAAGATACATACGGCGATATGAGTACCGTAACGGTGCATGTTAAACGCCTGCGGGAAAAAATCGAGAAAAACCCCTCCGAGCCTGTGTATATTCAAACCGTCTGGGGAACGGGGTATAAGTTTATTGCTTGAGCTGGCGGTGAGACTTGAACTCACACACCCTTGCGGGGTCTTTAGGTAATAATGTATACTTTAGCTCAAGGAGAAAGCCCGTGTTAGTTATAACAGGAGTCTTTGAGAATGGTCGTTTTATCCCCGATAAGCCAATTACCATTCCAGAGAAGAAGAAGGTTAAAGTTATTGTAGAAGATCACATAGTCGAATCGTCTAGGATAGAAAAGACTGTTGAGTGGTCTGTAGAGAAAAGAATTGCCGTAGCAGAAAGTCTTGTTGGGGTTGCCTCCAATAATCCCATGTCCCTTGAAGAAATTAGAAATGAGAGACTAGCAAGGCAGTGAAAGTTTTACTTGATGCCAATATTCTGCTAGATGTCCTGGAAAAAAGAATACCGCATTTCTCTGACTCATATCAGATTTTCATGAAAGCAGCCAGTAAAGAAATTGAAGCCATCATCGGAGCAGGTTCTATCACAGACATTTATTATGTGCTAAAAAGGAACTGCAAAGATGCACAACAGGCTTTAGAGTTAATTATTAACATGATACAAATAGTAACCCCTGTTGATACGAAATCCATAGATATACAAGAAGCAACAGAAATGGGTTTTTCTGACTTCGAAGATGCCGTTGTTACTGCAACTGCCATAAGGGAAAATGTGGATTATCTTATTACAAGAAACGCAGCTGATTTTTCTGCTTCTCCCATCCCAGTTATGCAGCCGTCAGATTTTTTGGCTATGTTTTCCAACGATTAAAATGAAGTTAACGGGGTATAAGTTTACCGCCCTTGGATAATCTTCAGCTGCCATTTTCTTTGGAAGCTTTATACTCCAAGTAGAATTTTGTGAAGTTTTCCACGCTGTATTCTGTGTTGCCTGCAACGCCATTTGATATGTTGATCCAAAAACAGGCCGGTATTTCTCCCAGTCTTAAGTTTTTCTGAATACAGGGATCGCATCCTTTGCCTTTATTTATGGGATGTTCCGGGCATTGGGTTACTGTGCAAGTACAAAAATGTTTTTCCATATTCCTTCAAAATACCTAATAATGGTGGAAAAGTAAAGGGCAGTTTTCCAAGCATTGTACTCCGAGAATGCCTACTCTTGCGGGAATTCCCGGTTGTCCAGTATAATTATCTTAATTTCCGTGGGACAGGACAGGAGTAAAATCTTGAAGAAAAAGGCGCCAAAATCTAAATCTGATGATAAAAACCTCATAGCAGAAAATGCCGTTTATAACAATATCCGCTTAGTTCTTGTTACCGCACGGCAAAAAGTACAAACTGCTGTCAATTTTGCTATGGTAGAGGCTTATTGGGAAATTGGAAAACAAATCGAACAAGCTGTAGGTAATCGTGCTGAATACGGAAAAAACCTTTTACAATTCATTTCCGAAAAATTGTCCTTAGAGTTTGGCAAAGGCTTCACTGTCAGGAATCTGCAAGCCATGCGGCAATTTTACCATACATTCCCAAATACGCACACACTGTGTGCGGAATTGAGCTGGTCACATTACCGTCTTTTGATGAAGATAGATAACCTGGAACGGTGTAATTTTTACCTTAATGAATGTGCAGGATAACAGATAAAATATGAAATACAACATTCAAGATATTTTAAAACTACTAGACGACATTCAAAGCGGCAAATTGCTTCCCTTAACCCGTCAAGGAGCGATTGAAACAAAAAAAGCAGGTGATGGAATCGTAATATCCGAATTTTCATCACCCCATCAATTCCGTATGGCCGATGAAAATAATAAAACAAATAAAATCCGGGAAGCTGTTCTTTTTGCCGCAGATAAACATGGAGAAGACCTACGTAAAGGCACTGAAATACCCTATATTACTCACCCCATCGAAGTAATGTTGATTCTAATGGAAAACGGCTGTCCCGAGGAAGTAATAATCGCTGGTGTCCTTCACGATACTCTCGAAGATACCAAAACTACCCCCGATGAAATTGCAGATAAATTCGGGCAGGATATACTAGAGATTGTACAAGCAGAATCCGAAGATAAATCAAAAACCTGGAAAGTACGTAAACAAGCGACTATAGATCTCTTACAAACTGCATCACTGGAAACAAAACTCGTCTGTTGTGCGGATAAACTTGCTAATCTTCGTTCCATGGCTCGGGATAAAGAAGAAGTTGGCGAAAAACTTTGGGAAAGGTTTAGAGCCCCTAAAGAAGATATAGAATGGTATTATCGAAGTATTTATGATTCCCTGTCTGATTTGAAAGGTTATCCCATGTATGAAGAGTTATTAATTATGGATGATGTCTTTGCGAAAATTAATTAACTTGAATGACATAGAAAAATTCAGTAAATTTTCAATTTCCCCCTTTACAAATCCCAAAGTATAGTATAAAATCGGATTACTATAGTAAATACTATAGTATATAGGGGAGCCTGTCAATGCTTAAAGATGCAGAAAGATACAATTTTATCCTTGAAAAGTCAGGATTAAGCAAAAAAGACTTCGCAGACAGCCTGGGTTTATCACTGGCCATGAACTACCAGATTTCTTCAGGCCGCCTAAAACCGCCCAGGGATTTACTGGAAAAACTATCAAAAGTCCATAATGTCAATCTACACTGGTTTATTACCGGAGAGGGTAGCTCAGGGCTGGACGATAACATTGTAGAAATTGAATTACTGGATCAAGAGGCAGCTGCCGGAAACGGCATGGAAGCCCAGGATTACCCTGAAAAAAGCACTTTTCAGGTGCCACGCTCCCTAATTGCCCCATATAGACCGGATAAGCTGCAAGCCGTTTATGTGGCAGGAGACAGCATGATTGACGAGCATATTAACGATGGGGATATAGCCATATTTCACCCCAACCTTAAAGAAGGGAACGGTATTTATGTAGTTTCACTTGGTAACACTTTAATGGTTAAAAGGGTAGATTTTGGAAAAGGCAAACAAGCCATAATCCTTATCAGCGCAAATCCCGCATACAAACCCCGCCGCTTTTCCGGTGATGACCTAGAGGACATCAGGATTGCCGGACGGGTACTGGCATGTGTGCATAAGGTATAGTAAGGGTGTTATAATGAAGAACAAGATTCAATTATTTGAAGGCAGTAAAGTCCGCACTTTATGGGATGAAGAAACCGAGAAATGGTGGTTTTCTGTTGTAGATATAGTCGCCGTTTTAACTACCAGCGATTATCAAACAGCCCGTAAATACTGGAAAGTTCTAAAAAGGCGTTTAGAAGCAGAAGGTAATGAAACGGTAACAAATTGTTACCAGTTGAAAATGCTTGCTCCTGATGGAAAAATGCGTCTTACCGATGCTGCCGATACAGAGCAAATTTTACGCCTTATCCAGTCCATACCGAGTAAAAAAGCCGAACCATTTAAATTATGGCTTGCAAGAACGGGCAGAGAAAGAATAGATGAATCAATAGACCCGGAACTTTCAATTGAACGTGCAATACTGAATTACCGCCGTTTGGGCTACAGCGAGAACTGGATAAATCAACGCATAAAATCTATAGAAGTCCGTAAAGCACTAACTGATGAATGGGATAAAGCAGGAGTTAAGCAAGGTGATGAATACGCTTTTTTAACTGACCTAATGACTAAGACCTGGAGCGGAATGACAACCAGGCAGTACAAAAAGCATAAAAACCTAAAAAAGGAGAATTTACGCGACAACATGACTAACCTTGAATTGATTATCAATATGTTGTCCGAAGCATCTG
>Ga0099364_10001012_pt1 | contig 47209 bp, 38 predicted proteins | sample TergutTh196P3_FD_73070 | JGI IMG/M metagenome (GOLD analysis project Ga0099364, IMG submission 73070) | Microcerotermes parvus P3 segment gut microbial communities from Pointe-Noire, Republic of the Congo - Th196 P3 | ecosystem: Host-associated > Arthropoda: Insects > Digestive system > Gut ...
ATAATAATACGCCAAGGGAAACCTAAAAAAAGGGCGAGGGCAAGCCTCACCCCTACAATACTATATTACGGGATGCCAATTGTGCGACCGCAAGGGTCGCACACGCAACGATACTCAGATATGTATGGCAAACAGCGAGACTAGGAATAGCATTTATGAATAATACAGGTTAGAATAAAGTTTGTAAAAAAAAATTCAATTTCGCAATTCTGAATATATTTATTATATCTGCGCCCTAATTTATAAGTAAATTAAATGGAAACAAAAGTAAGAGGCTCAGCAATTAAATTTGGGCACATCAAGAATCGGGAAAAAATATTTGTTGATATTCCCAAAACTGATATGTTATTTTTTTCACTTTTTGCGGACAAAATGGGTTGGAAACTTGATAACAAGCAGGATCTTTGGGATAAATACATAAAAAATAGTCCTGAAAATGTGGATTTGTCAGAAGAAGAGATATTAGAAGAGGTAAAAGCGGTACGTTATGGAAAAGTATCGAATAATAATTGACACAAATCTTTGGATTTCACTTCTGTTTGGCAAAAGAGTATCAGAATTGCACAAATTATGTAATTCAGATCTTATTGATGTGTATATTTGCAAGGAGTTACAGGAAGAATTTATTAGGATTGCTTCTAAGGAAAAAATCAGAAAATACACTACTGATGAGCGAATTGTACAAACATTTTTAAGAGATGTAAATGATTTATTTTTACTTGCTTTTTCAGAAACTGTTGAAGCCAATTTTATATTGACTGGAGATAAAGATTTGCTTTCTTTAAAATTCCATGGTAATACAAAAATAGTTACTTACAACGAGTTTGTAGAAATTACGCGAATTTTCACTAATGGCAAACAGACGACACACTAAATAGTTTAAGCATGCTTTGATCTTTTATATCATCTTTAAAAAGCATTCCCCTACTTTTAAGCATGGCTATTTGGTCATTTATTTTTAATGCTGGTTTGTTCATAATTACAAAAAAATGACTCACCTGCAATTCTTTTTGGATGGACGCGAGTACTATTATAAATTTTCCTTCTAAGGTGTCAAACCGTGTTACGATTGTTGGGGCAACATCGTTGTTTCTAATCTGCCATACGAGCCAAGATGTATATAGACCAAACTTCAAATTATTTGATATTTTGGTCAGCAAAAGTAAATGTTTTTTTAATGCAAAAATTTATTTGAAAATGATGTAATAAAAATTCTTATTTTTGCGGCGAAAATTATCTTAAAAAAAGTAAAAAATGGAACTAACATTAGTTTTTACGGACATTTTATAGTTTAAATTATATTTTTAGTTAGCCAAATGAATCCTTTTATCAGCGCCTCCATAATATTGTTTTATTTTATTTTACTGATAATTATTTCGTTAGTAACAAGTAAAAATAGTGATAACACAACATTTTTTCGTGGCAATCGTAAGGCTCCCTGGTACGTAATTGCAATAGGAATGGTTGGTGCCTCTTTATCGGGTGTCACTTTTATTTCTGTACCTGGATGGGTTGAAGCACAGCAATTTACTTATATTCAAACAGTTTTGGGTTTCGTTTTGGGTTATATTGTGATTGCCAATCTTTTGCTTCCGCTCTATTATAAATTGAAATTGCCCTCCATTTATAGTTATTTGAATACTCGTTTCGGTTTTTGGTCATATAAGTCGGGGTCGTTGCTGTTTATTATTTCGCGCTCGATTGGTTCTGCTGCGCGTCTTTATCTTATGGCAAACGTTCTTCAAATTGCTGTTTTTGACGCAGTTGGAATACCCTTTCATTTTTCTGTTTTTATTACCATCGGATTGATTTGGCTTTATACTTTTAAAGGTGGCATTAAAACAATTATTTGGACAGATGTTTTTCAAACTCTTTTTTTGATAGGTGCTCTTATTGGAACAATTATTTTTGTTGGTATTGAGATGGATTTAAGTTTAAAAGGAATAGTTGCTACCATTTCTAATAGCGAGCATGCCAAAATATTTGTTTTTGATGATTGGAAATCGTCCCAACATTTTGTAAAACAATTTATTTCGGGTGCATTTATAACACTCGTAATGACGGGTCTTGACCAAGATATGATGCAGAAAAATCTTGCCTGCAAAAACCTTATAGACGCTAAAAAGAACGTCTACTTATATGGTTTTGCTTTTCTGCCCATGAATATTTTATTTTTGTCACTTGGCGCACTACTCTACATTTTTATGGCACAAACAGGAATTGAAGCACCCGCAAAAGCAGACGATATGTATCCAATGCTCGCATTAGGAGGCTATTTACCTATTACGGTGGGAATTATGTTCCTACTCGGACTTGTTGCAGCAGCATATTCGAGTGCAGATTCAGCGCTAACTTCGCTAACAACAGCCTTTTCTATCGATATTTTGGAAATAAACAAATTGAGCGAAACAAAAGCTAGAACAACTCGAATTATTGTCCATATTTGTTTTACAATATTAATGGCTTTTATTATATTGATATTTAAGATTTTACATCAAGATAGCATAATTGATACAATTTATGTTCTTGCAGGATATACTTATGGTCCCCTGCTGGGATTGTATGCCTTTGGGCTGTTTACAAAATATATCATTAAGGACAAACTTGTTATTTTTGCCGCAGTATTGCCCCCAATTATTACAGGAATAATTGATTTCAACGCTGAAAAATGGTTTGGATTTAGATTAGGATACGAAAAATTAATACTCAACGGACTACTTACTTTTTTGATTTTGTGGGTAATTAGGGAATGAGTAGTGAGTAGTGAGTAGTGAGTAGTGAGTAATGAGTAGTAAGTAGTGAGTAATGAGTAGTAAGTAGTGAGTGGTGAGTGGTGTGTGGTGAGTAGTGTGTGGTGTGTGGTGAGTAGTGAGTAGTGAGTAGTGTGTGGTGAGTAGTGAGTAGTGAGGAATGAGTAGTGAGAAAGCATTCTGTTAGTCTACATTATTCATTAAGCAAATAACTATCGGTTAACGGTGTCTGTATGGGCAACCCTTGCGGTTGCCCGGAATGAAGTGGAGATAGACTTTGTAGGGGCAACCCTTGCGGTTGCCTAAAATAAAAAAAGGCGGGGGCAAGCCTCGCTCCTACAATACTGAATATGGGAGGGTAATTGTGCGACCGCAAAGGTCGCGCTCACAGTGACACAGATATTAGTGATATTCAGCGAGACAATGAATATTTTTTATGAATAATATAGGTTAGGTATATGGCGCTTAGTAGAAAATAATTCGTGTAATTCGTGGCTAATTATAATAAATATAAATGGAAGAAACTTACGTGACTAAAATCAATATTTTGGAAATATAAAAGTGTGATAAAAAAATAATTCGTGTAATTAGTGTAATTAGTGGTTAAATATAAAAAATATAAACAGAAGATACTTACGTGAATAAAATAAAATACAAAAATGTGATAAAAAAAATTCGTGATAATTCGTGTTATTCGTGGCTAAAAAATAAACAGAAAAAAAAACTTTTTTTAATTGACGCTTGAATTTCCAAAAATTTAATCTAATTTTGCATTTTCTTTTAATTTAAAAAATCTAGATATTTCAGGGACAATACATAATTTACAAAATTAAAATAGAGATGAAAATAATTTTATTTATTTGCCGGATGGTGATTGCGTTCACCTTTATATTTTCCGGTTTCGTAAAAGCTGTTGACCCGATTGGGTTCGCTTTAAAAATTGATGAATATTTGATAGCCATGCACATGGATTGGTTATCAGTTATTGCTTTGCCCTCTGCCATTGGAATTATTTCTTGTGAATTCCTTCTCGGATTCTACCTTTTAATAGGTTTTCACATTCGTAAACTTACACCTCTGTTGCTGATAATGTCATCAGGTTTTTTGATTTTGACTTTTTACACAGCGGTTTTCGACCCCGTTTCCGACTGCGGTTGCTTTGGCGATGCAGTTAAATTATCCAATTGGGACACCTTTTGGAAAAATATTATTTTAATGATACCAACGGCAACACTCTTCTATTTTCGAAAACAATTAAGCGATTCAGGAATAAATAATTTCAGAATGATGACAACGGCAACACTCATTGCAGTTTATATTGTGGGATTAAACATTTATTGCTATAACAATCTCCCTATAATTGATTTTCGACCTTATAAAATTGGAACAAACATCGTTTCGCAGATGACAATCCCCGAAGGAGCCGAACAGCCTCAATTTGAAACAAAATTCATTCTAGAAAAAGATGGCGAACAGAAAATTTTCACCGTTGACGATTATCCTTTTGACGATTCTACATGGGTATTCATTGATACTGAAACTTCTATTTTAAAAGATGGCTACGTACCTACTTTACAGAATTTTGCTATTTTGAACGATAATTTAGAAGATATTACCTATAAAATTGTAAATCAACAAGGACCATTATTTTTGATGATTTCGCATAATTTAGATAAAACTAATAAAACATCGATAAAGAAACTAACTGAAATAAACAATTTTGCCCACCAAAAAGAAATCCCTTTTTATTGTTTAACATCTTCCGACAAACAAATATCTGATGTTTTTTCCAAAGAAAACGATGCTTGGTTCGATTTTATGCAATGTGACGAAACAATGCTTAAAACGATTGTTCGCTCAAATCCCGCACTACTTTTGCTACACGACGGCACAATTGCTGGAAAATGGCACTTCAAAAATATCCCCGATAAAGAAATTGTAAATAATCCGCTCGCATACGCAGTCCAAGAATTGACACACAAAAACCGAACAATGATTATATGGATTAATATTTTTATACTTTTTATTATCGCAACTCTATTTGTTAAAAAAACGAAAAAGTGATGTTAGTGGTTAGTGGTTAGTGATTAGTGATTAGTGGTTAGTGATTAGTACTTTTTTACTCATTCACTCATTCACTCATTCACACATTCACTGAAAACTGAAAACTGATAACTGATAACTATAATAACTATAAATAATGAGAAAAAAAATTGTAGCAGGAAATTGGAAAATGAACAAAAACTATGCTGAAGGCATAGAATTAGCCAAAGAAGTAAGCAATTTGGTGGGCAACAAAACTTTTCATTGTGAGATTATTTTGGGAACTCCCTTTATTCATCTTGCTGAGGCAGTTAAAGTTGTTAATTCACAAAAGATTAGTGTAGCAGCACAAAATTGTGCCAATAAGCCTTCGGGTGCTTATACGGGAGAAGTTTCTGCCGAAATGATTAAATCGACAGGTGCTTCTCACGTAATTATTGGACATTCGGAACGGCGAGCATATTACGCCGAAACTTACCAAACACTTAAAGAAAAGGTTGATTTAGCACTGCAAAACAACCTTATACCTATTTTTTGTATTGGTGAAAAACTTTCAGAACGCGAAACTTCGATTCATTTTGATATAGTAAAAGCACAGATTCAAGAGAGTCTTTTTCATCTTTCTGAAGAAAATTTTGGTAGAATAGTTTTGGCTTATGAACCGGTATGGGCTATTGGAACAGGAGTTACCGCAACCCCCGACCAAGCGCAGGAAATGCACTTTTTTATCAGAAATGTAATAAGTGATAAATATGGTAAAGGAATCGCCGACGTTACAACAATTCTTTATGGTGGAAGTTGTAATCCCTCTAATGCCAAAGAGTTGTTTTCAAATCCAGACGTTGATGGCGGATTAATTGGTGGTGCATCACTTAAAGCAGACGATTTTTTGAAAATTGTGGATGCATTTTAGAAAAGAAGTAGTGAGTAGTGAGATATGAGTAGTGAGTAGTGAGTAGTGAGATATGAGTGGTGAGATATGAGTAAATGAATGAGATTTGGGAATAATGTCGGGTTAAACCTGCCTGTTTGCCCAAATGTTTGGTTACAAAATTCTGATACCTTTGCGTTTAAGCTTTATATGGCAATGACGAAAAGAATTTGGTTATTGAATTTATTGAAATACGAAAAGAACGCAATAATTAGTATAAATTTCGTGGCTATAAAATAATAAAACAGATGAAATTCAACAGTACAACAAAAGGTAAAAATCAGGTCGCTAATTATGAAAATGCACCTGCTTATAAGTTGTCGCCGCAGTGGGACTTATACGTTTCGGTTGTTACATCATCTTTGAGTAACAAGTTTTATGAAACAACTGCCGACCGTTTAGAAAAAATACGACATCTGATTAAGATAAATGATCCTCAATTTATTGCTCGTTTGGCAATTTATACTCGCGAAAAGATGAACCTCCGTTCAATTCCTTTGGTTTTGGCAGTTGAATTGGCAAAAATATATTCGGGTGATGCCTTAATCTGTAATTTGACAACAAGAATCGTTCAACGTGCCGACGAAATAACCGAATTGCTTGCTTTTTATCAACTTGCAAACGATAGAAAAGAAACAAAAAAATTAAACCGACTATCAAAACAAATACAGGTTGGTATGCAAAATGCCTTCAATAAATTCGACGAATATCAATTTGCAAAATATAATCGAGATACAGAAATAAAATTTAGAGATGCACTGTTTTTGGTACACCCAAAGGCTAAATCAGAAGAGCAACAACTGATTTTCAATAAAATAGTCGAAAACAATCTGCAAACCCCTTATACTTGGGAAACAGAACTATCAGCCTTAGGACAAACATTATTTGAAGACAATAATGCCAAAAAAGAAGCATTTAAACATAAATGGGAAGAGTTAATTGATAGCGGAAAAGTAGGTTATATGGCATTGTTGCGTAATTTACGAAATATTTTAGAAGCCGACGTTTCGATGCAACATATTAACACAATTTGCGAAACATTAAGTAACAGAGAAAAAGTATTGAAATCCAAACAGTTACCTTTTCGATTTTTATCAGCGTACAGGGAATTGTCAAAAGTAAATTCAGGTCATACAGTCAGAGTGATGACCGCATTGGAAGATGCCGCCAAAGTATCTGCTCAAAATATCAACGGTTTCCCCGAATTTGAAAAAGTTTTGGTAGCCTGCGACATATCTGGCTCCATGCAAACTCCAATTTCACAAAAGAGTAAAATAATGAATTTTGACATCGGTTTAATGCTCGGAATGTTACTAAAATCGCGCTGTCAAAATGTTGTTTCAGGCATCTTTGGCGATTTATGGAAAATCGTAAACCTTCCTCAAAGTGGTGTTCTTTCTAATGTTGATGCTTTCTACAAACGGACGGGTGAAGTTGGATATTCTACAAACGGATATTTGGTGATTGAAGACCTTATTAATCGTAAAATTGAGATGGACAAAATAATGATATTTACAGATTGTCAGTTGTGGGACAGTAGTGGTAATGATATTCGTTTTACAGATGTTTGGAAAAAATATAAAAAAATTTCGCCGAATACAAAACTATATTTGTTCGATTTAGCAGGATATGGACACGTACCGGTAGATATAACCAACGATGACGTGTATTTGATTGCAGGATGGTCAGATAAAATTTTTGATATATTGCAGGCTATTGAAAAAGGCAGTGATGCGCTAAAAGAGATGGCGAGTATTGAAATATAGTTTATAGTTTTCAGTGAATGAGTAAATGAGTGAATGAGTAAATGAGTGAATGAGAAAAAAACTAATTTCTGGAAACTGAATACTGATTACTGAATACTGAATACTGATTACTGAATACTGAATACTAAATACTGATTACTGAAAACTGATTACTGAATACTGAATACTGAATACTAAATACTGAATACTGATTACTGAATACTGAATACTGATTACTGAATACTGAATACTGATTACTGAATACTGAATACTAAATACTGATTACTGAAAACTGAATACTAAATACTGAAAACTGAATACTGAATACTGAATACTGAATACTGAATACTGAATACTGAATACTGAATACTGATTACTGAATACTGAATACTGAATACTGAATACTGAATACTGAATACTGAATACTAAATACTGAATACTGATTACTGAATACTGAATACTGATTACTGAATACTGAATACTGAATACTGATTACTGAATACTGAATACTGAATACTAATTAAGCAGGTGCCGTAGATAAGAGTTACTTCGGTTAAAAGGAACCCCAATTCTCTCAACAGAGAAAAATTGTCTCTTATCGCATGTTGCCCTGCTTTTAAATAGCAGAGTGTCGTAGAACAGAATTTCTTCGTCAACTAGGGATTGATTCGCCGCAGGGCGTATTTGGAGTCTGTTCGATTGTAACCTCTGCTTTTTTTAAGGGAGAAATCGCGACAATTTCGGTTGTATCAAATCAGGAGTTTAATTCAATACAAAAAATAAAACCTCCTCACATCGTAAACCGCTTCTTAAACTATGAAATCCTCATTTTACTAAAAATAATTTTTCTGGAACTTCAACATATCTTTAAATTGTACATCTTCATCCTATTTTTTTAATAGAAAACGGCTAAACAACCCTCGCCGTACCGAAATAGTCAATTTATCAGCTTATATTTTCAGCCGCAAAGATTATTCTTTATTTGATACGAATAATTTTTTTTTATTTTTTCTCCTTTCTAAAGCACCTCTACATGATTTTTTCCGAGATGGTTTGATACCACATCGGGTAACCAAATTATTTTAATTAAAATTTTATATTCGCACCCTCTGTTGATCTAAAAGCCTTTATTGTCCAGCAATTACCACAACTGCCCCCGACATTATTCCCGAAAGCACTCCGAAATTGTCGCCCCATAAGATATCTTTTTTCAAAAATAATTTGTTATCTTTGCAATATTTTTCAAATGACAAATATGATATATAAAATTGAAAAAACGGAATTTCTGACTGACCCTAAACAATTTTCCCCAAAAAAATAATATAATTTTAATTTATGAGAAATCCCTCAGAAACAATCGGTAACAATAACTATTCCAACAAATTCGTGTAAAAAGAGCAGTTTCTATCCGAATTATTTTTTACTCCAAGTGCAAAGATAAAACTATTTTTATATTATTTATTACAAAAAAAATGAAACTTACTTAAAAAATTTTTTAGACATACATAGGAACGATTATAATTCAATTATTAGTGTAGCTCAATATATTCAATATTTCAATAAATTCAATAACAAGCAAATTAGTGACTAAAATATAAACGAGTAAATGGTTATATTTCAATATATTCAATAACAATTTCAAAAAAATCGTGTTAGTTCGTGAAATTCGTGGCTAAATAAAAACAGATGAAACCCATAACAAAAAATTATAAAATTATTTCTCAATATCTTTCGAAACATTTGCCTGATTATCAAATCTTTAACAAACCTTCTAAAAATTTAGAAATAGTTGTGGTTATCCCTGTTTACAAAGAAAAAAATTGGATTTTTAGAACTTTAGATTCCTTATCATTATGTCAATATCCTCAAGTGGATGTTGAGGTTATTTTATTGTTTAATGCTTCCGAAAACGATTCCGAAGAGGTTTTGAGGGAACAAAAAATTGTTTCAGCGCAAATCCAAAATCAATACACTTATAGAACTGTTTCGTGGCTATCTTTTGTTGTTGAAGAGCGGTACAATATTGTAAAAAAGCATTTCGGTGCCGGAATGGCAAGAAAATTAGGGATGGATATTGCTTTAGCACGACTTTTTTCAATTGGTAAAAATGATGGTTTGATTGTTACGTTAGATGCTGATACATTGGTGTTTCCAAACTATTTCAAAGAAATTTTTGAGTGGTTTAAAGATAGTAACAAAAAAGGTGCTTCAATATATTTCGAACATCCGTTAGAAGGGGATGACTTTCCACCAGAAGTTTATGACGGAATCATAAAATACGAATTACATTTGAGATATTTTTTGCAATCTTTGCGAACAACAGGTTTTCCTTACGCTTTTCATACAATGGGTTCTGCGATGGCAATGCGTGCATTGGCTTATGCACAAATAGGAGGAATGCCACGTAAACAAGCCGGCGAAGATTTTTATTTCTTGCAAAAATTAATACCATTAGGCGGATACGGCGAAATAACTAATACAACAATACTTCCCTCTCCAAGGCCATCTGACAGAGTAATTTTTGGAACAGGAGCAGCAATAACAAAACTATTGTCTGGAAATATTGAAATAAACAATACTTATAATTATCAGGCTTTTACAGATTTAAAAGAGTTCTTTGCAATGCGTTCTATTTTGTACAATTTGAATAGTCAAAGTTTTTATGAGTTGTGCCATCAATTGCCTGTTCCTATTCAAACTTTTTTAATTGAAACAAATTTTTATTCTGATTTGAATGTTCTAAAAACCAATTGTTCTAATAATGAAATATTTATAAAACGTTTTTGGGAAATTTTTAATGCATTTAAAGTGGTAAAATACCTCAATTTTGTCCACGAACGATTCTTTAGTAAAATGAAAGTGCTAAATGCTGGACTTAAATTTTTAGAAAACAACAATTATTCAACAGAAGGTCTCGATACAGAAAAAAAGATTTTGGAATATTTTAGGAAATTAGAAAAATCGATGGTATCGTCCTCTAAATGATATTTTTAAAAATAAGAGTTCTTTCAGAAAAGTGAAATCACTTTACCACAAAGTGCACAAAGTTTTTGGTTATTGAATTTATTGAAATACACAAAGTACACAAAGCGTTAAATATCAACATGTGTTCTTTGTATCTGTTACCTAATATCAATAACTTCTACTTCCGGGTGTTTTTTCGTATCAAACCTAAACATTGCATCGTCGGCGGGAACATTAACTTCCATCTTTTTGATATCTACAAGATAATTGTTGCCGTCTCTGCCCATTTGTGATATTTTTGCAAATTGCAGATTGTCCCGATAAACATATATTTTGATACGTGAATAAGGTTTGTCTCGTTTTTCGGGAAAGAGGTCAATTATATCAACTTTTTTGCCACCGATGGTAGTTTCGCCGGCATAAATATACTTATAACCCTTTTCATAAATAGTAAAAAGAGAGGCAGGGTCAAGGATATCATTTTCAGAATTTGATGCATCTGATATGGTAACCTCTTTGGCATCAAGTAGATGTGTCCACATTGTTTTGCCGTCATAATATATTTCAGTTCCCATCACTTCTACCTTATACTTGCTACCTTTCATAAGTATTTTCCCCGAATAAGTGTCAGAGGTGTTTGCTTGTAAATTTTCCAAAGTAATTGAAAAATCGGCTTTGATTGAGGTATAGCCTTTTGTTTTTGCCGATATTTTGTCAAGTAGTTCTTTTGCTTTAAATACATCGGGGTCTTGTGCTTTTATAGTTACTATAAAAGCAAAAGTTATTAAAAATGTGCTTAATATTCTCATTATTAAATAATTAAAAAAAAGTATATTTTATTTATTTTTATTGTAACAATTATCGTAGCAGTTTCAGGCGCATCGAATGTACAGTACTTTCAGTTGTTTTGAATGAGGTCGTAATTACGCTGCACCGCTAATGGATCATATTCTTGTGCTTTTACAAAATTGCTTGTGGCTCTGATGCCAATCATGGCAAAAAAAAGTTTGGTTCTCATATGTTATTAATTAATTGATATTTAAAAATATTTTCAACGAAAAAATTTCGACAAAAGTAGTGTTATTTTTATTAAAACAATAAAAATTAATATTATTTTTTTTCAAATATTTTGCAAAAAATGCAAAAGTCGCAAAAACACTAAGTAAATTAATAGAGAAACATAAATAAATGATTGATTTCAACCAATATCCCTAATGCGTTCTAATAATTCATCAAAAAAATCTACTCCGAAAGGTTTAGGATTTTTATCACATATTCAGTATTTATAATGCAAAAATAACATTTTTTGGTAAAAAAGTAACTAATTAATTAACTATCTTAATCAACATTATTTATAATCTTTTTAACGCAAAGTCGCAAAAAATAATGCGCAAAAGAAACAATAAATTTTTTGTAAATTTGTTTTTTTATGACATAATACTTAATCATCTTTTACTGTATAATATGTTCTATTTCTTTCATCACTTCCTCCGTCTCTCCCAACGCAACAATAATTTTTTGATAATGTTTTATATTATCGTAGTTTAGAACTCTTTCTTTTCTATCTTTCATCCATTTTTGTGCGGGTTGGTAGCCGCCGATGTAGAAATTCCACGTAACTAAGGGAACGTTGTCGAAATATTGGGTATCGTTAATATAAACTTTATTGATAGTATATTGCACTTTTTCTATTTTATTATTACCAGCAATAGGAAAATTTGCCATATTTTGCTGTGGCTCAACTCCTTCTAATAAATGTAAATGTCTTAATTTTTCACCTAATTCTACATATTTCCAAAAAATTTCAGCATTTTCAGGATATGGAACACATGGAAAATCTATTTTCAGAAATTCTCTGTATTTTTCACGAAATGTTGGGTTGTGCAATACAGCATAAATATAGTCTAATATATCAATTGGCGCAAAAGTATTTTTTGTTTTTTCCTTTTCTTCAGTGAATTGTAAACCTAATTTTTTAGAAATTTTGTCAACAATTGTTTTATTTAGGTTGTGCTGTTTATGATATGGACTATTGTCGTTGTCGGCGATTCCGTTTTTAATGTACGTGTAGAGAGGGAAAAAATAGTTGATATCTAACGATGAAATTGCTGTTGAACCTGATATCATATTTTTACTCAAATGTATAAAATTCCATAATTGCTGACTTCTGTTTCTACGAATTGTAATCAATCCTATATTTTCTCCCATCAAAAAATGTTGCATCACCTCGTAAAGAGGACGAGAATAAATTCCGCCTGACTTACCTGTGTAATAGGTACATCTGTTATCAAAAGGGCGATACATAAGAATAGAAAAACATTTTTCATCAATTTTCTCTATTTCTTTTTTTGCTGATAAATAATTCCAACTTGTGCTATCTTTTTGCCTGTTATATTTTTCACGCCATATATGTTCGGCTAATGTCAATAAATCATTAATCTTTTGTTTTTGTTCTTTTTGTGTAAAAGAAATATTCAAATTGTCATTTCCTGTTACAATGCCGACACTATTCAATTTAAAAAGTTCTGTTAAAACAAATCCTTTTTCATACTCTTTTTTGTGAGTTTCCGACTTTGGAACAAAAAAGTAAAAAGGTTTATTATATTTAATTTGTTGCCATTTAACTGACTTTAAATTGTTATTAATCAGAAAATTAAATTTTTCAGTTCTTTTTCCATAAAGATCGTAATGATAAACTTCTGCAAGTGTATTGCTCTCACTATTTTTCTTACATTTTACAAAAATATTAATTGAAACTCCTTGTTGAATATCAAATACATTCTCGTCTTTGCTGCCGTCGGGTGCAGTTTCTTTCTTTTTTGCGTTGCCGTGAAGGTCAATAATATAAATTTTGTCAAAAGTTTTTAATAAATTCCACCGCATTCCTCGAAATGTCGGATTATCCAAAAAACCATGATTGTTGATAAATGCCAAAATGCCCTCGCCGTTGTTCTCGATAAAATATTGTCCAAAGCGAATAAATTTTACATAATCATCTTGTAGCCAATGTTTTTTCTCTTTAAAATGTACTCCATCGACATATTTGTAGTGTTCTACTAATTTTGTAAACTCTGTTTCTCTGTTTTGAGATATACCACTATAAGGCGGATTTCCAAGCACTACCATAACAGGGACATCTTGTTTAATATTATTTGCGGCATTTGCTTCGTCTGATAACCATTTGACAAAAGGCAGTTCTGTTTTTGCTTTGGGGTCGTCTAAACTATTTGTTAAGAATATGCGTAAACGTTCATTTCCTGTTTGTTTATAACCCGTTTGTTTCAAAAGCATATCTAAATTAAGATGTGCCATTGAGTATGAAGCCATTAATATTTCAAAACCGTTGAGTCTCGGTATTAAATGTTCGTGGACATAATTTTGCCACATTCCTTGCTGATTTTTGAATTTTTTGTAAATATTTTGCACTACTTCGGCAAGAAATGTGCCTGTACCTGTTGCAGGGTCTAAAATTTGGACACGATGATGTTTGCTGGCATTGAGGGGGTTGCGGGTCAAGCCCGCAATGACGGGACGGGTCAAGCCCGCAATGACGGGTTGGGTCGAGCCCGTGACAGGTTGAGTAATTGATGCATCGGCTAAACCATCCGATATTTCAAAATCTTGTTTTAAAATATCATCTACTGCCTGCACTATAAATTGTACCACAGGTTTTGGTGTGTACCAAACTCCACGATTTTTGCGCAAAGCAGGGTCATATTCTGATAAAAAGGTTTCATAAAAATGAATGATGGGATCGTGGTCTGTTTTTTGAAATTCTTTTATTATTGAATTGATATTCACATAATTAAATAAATCTGCCAAATCGTCAACTACCCAACGAATACGCTTATCTAAATCATTATCCGCAATATATTGAAAAAATTTACGTAAAAATGGATTAGAATATGGAATTAATTCTGACGCTTGTTTCCGAGTAAATACATCATCGGTTTGGTCATTTAATTTTGCCGCAAACATACCATAAGCAATAGTTTGAGCATACATATCAGCAAAATCTTTATGTTTGATTTCTGGTATCAAAACCTCCTGAAATCCTTTTAATTGCAAATCTAAGGAGTTTGCATCAACTATGGGACCATTCTCATTGTTGTTCAGCGCATTTTCAATAATACTAGCCATCAACCGTGCTTTTGATGCCATTATTTTTGATAAATCTTCCGCTGTTTCTATACTTTGTCCTTTGTAACCAACAAAAATATTGATTAAAGCAATAAATTCCTCAAATTCAGATTTAATTGGTTCAATTCCATTTTGCCCTATTTTTGCAATTGTTACGGTTTCTACTTCTATTTCATTTAAAAAAAGTTGAAAAGTAAGATAATCTGTAATAATCAGATTGTTTAAAGATTGCTTATAACGGTCGAATTGCTCTTGATATTCCTTATTTTCTAGGTGTTTTCCAATGATTTTAGTTTCAATGTATCCTGTTGGTATTTGTTTTCTTGTAATAATATAATCGGGTGCGCCGCAGGAAATCCTTTTTGGCTCGTTGGTAATGCTTACACCGTCTGTGAGGTTTTCCAACAATAATGTAAAAGCGTCGCGATATGTATATTCAGTGGCAATGCCTTCATTATAGTTCCGATTAAGTTCGGAAATGTATTGAGTTATTTCCTTATTTAAAGTAAGATTTAACATATTTTCCCTTTTATTTTTCTATACTTCTTTTGAAGTCCAAAATGGCATGATAAATATGTTTTTGTTCGCCGTGGTTTTCAACTGTTAACTGTGTAATATCGTATTTCATAAGAAATTCCGATGCAAGTTTCAATGTTTCTTTAACTCCTATTTTAAGAGGTGCTCCGTCCCAAATCATAGTTAGTCCGTTGTATATCATATTAAAATAACGATCATGATTTCCTGAAAAAATAGATAAAACTCCATTTTCATCCTGATAACAACTCGTAATTCTATTATCCCGCCAATCATTATATTTATGCGTATCTTTTGGGACAAGTTTGAAGGTACTCGATTTTAGTCCTGTTTCTATCTTCATATTATTAATTATTTTATAAAATTGGATGCAAAAATAGTTAAAATTTTTGGAATATTAACGGGTACATTATTTATTGAGCTCAATAACTCCATTTTCGTTAATTAAATTTTTCGCAAAGATAGTAAATTTTGTTTACATAGTTGATTTTTTTTCCACTTTCAATGCAAAATCTGCTACAAAGGGAGTGTCACTCATTCTCCCATTTACTTGTTTACATACGCACACAAAGACATTGCTTTTGAGTTCGGCTCTTGGCTCAGTCCCGTATTTAAACTTTATTTGATAACAGAGTATCTGCGCCCTAAAGAAGCCGAAAACGACCCAATGCTTGATGAATGGAATGTATTAAGTTATTTATACACCCCATACAGAGTATATCATTTTAGAGGAGACAATGCCACATTGAAAAAAATGTAGCGAGACAATTTTTTTTGAATATTTAAAAAAAATGCTTTCTATTGATTTATCTAAATTTGCCTGTTTTCTCCTATCTATCTTCTTTTATTCATAGGTATTTTGGGCTACTTTGAAATTTTATTTTTCGGCAAGTTCGCATAAAAATTGGGTGATTCTGATAAATAAATGTTATCTTTGCATTTTTGAATTGTATTATGACAGTTGAAACAGAAAATATTAATGTTGATAGTTTATGGCTTATAAATAAGCAAGATAAAAGCGGTAAACACGCAAACGTTTATCATGGTAATTTTATTCCGCAAATCCCGAATCAGTTAATTCGTAGATACACAAAAGAAAACGATACAGTTTTAGATTTGTTTATGGGTAGTGGCACAACGCTTTACGAATGCAAAAACTTGAGTAGAAATTTTATTGGATTTGATATAAATACTGAAATTATTGATTATCCGGAGGACAATTTATGAATTACATAGGTTCGAAAAACAAATTGTCAAACTTCATAAAATCAACTGTTTATTCAGTTGTAGGAAAAGATTTATCTGACAAAATTTTTTGTGATATTTTCGCAGGAACAGGTATCGTTGGGCGGAACTTTAAAACAGAAGTAAAAAAAGTTATTGCCAATGATTGTGAATATTACAGTTATGTGTTGAATAAAAATTATATCGAAAATCACGAGGATATCATAGACAAACATTTTTTCATTGATAATTTAAACAATCTGACTTCAATTGATGGCGGATTTATTTATAAAAATTATTGTGTTGGCGGTGGAACTGAACGGCAATATTTTTCTGACTACAACGGAAAAAAAATTGATACGATAAGACAAAAAATTGAAGAATGGAAAAACGAAAATAAAATTTCTTCGAATCTATATTTCTTTCTTCTTGCAAGCCTATTGGAATGTGCCGACAAAGTAGCCAATACTGCCTCAGTTTATGGTGCATATTTGAAACATTTGAAAAAGTCGGCACAAAAAGAATTAGTTTTAGTGCCTGCAAATTTTGAATTGAATGAAAACAAGCACGAGGTTTTTAATACAGATAGCAATATGCTTATTTCGCAAATCGAAGGTGATATTCTTTATTTAGACCCGCCATATAATAGCCGTCAGTATGGAGCGAATTATCATTTACTCAATACAATTGCAAGGTATGATGATTTTATACCAAAAGGAAAAACAGGAATGAGAATATATCAAAAATCAAATTATTGCAGTTCTGCAAAAGTTGCTGTTGAATTTGAGAATTTAATAAAAAAAGCTCAATTCCAATACATTTTTCTTACGTACAACAATGAGGGTTTAATGTCTGTGAAAAATGTACAAAATATTTTGCAGAAATATGGAAAATACGATTTGGCAGAGATTGATTATCAACGTTTCAAAGCCGACAAAACAGAAAACCGAAATCATAAAGCAGATAGCACAAAAGAATATTTACATTTTTTGGAAAAGAAAAATTGAAAAAAAACGTCATACAACGAAAATAACCAGATTGTTTTAATGTTTTGGGAGATTTGTTCATACATTAATTCTGTGATTTTGGGAATGGAACAAGCAGAGTATGGGAAGAAGATTTTGTCGACAGTGTCGACAAAATTGGTAGAAATTACGGAAAAGCGCACTATTTCTCGCCGCAATATATGGTTACAACGCCGAACGTCATTTTTATTGTTTCTACCACTTTAAAGCCTATTTGGGTCAATATTTTTTCAAATTCTTCACTATTTGGAAAATTCAGAACTGATTTTGATAGATATTTATATGCGCTTCTTTTGCCTGAAATCATCCCGCCCCACCAAGGAATAATTTTCGTTAAATAGAAATGATACAGTTGTTTAACGAGTTTTTTTGTCGGAACTGAAATTTCTAAAATAATCACTCTCCCTTTCGGTTTCATCACCCTGTATATTTCTTGTAATCCTTTTTCTAAATTATCAAAGTTTCTAACTCCAAAGGCAACTGTAACGGCATGAAAACTATTATTTTCGAAGGGCAAATTTTCGGCAGATGCTACTTTTGGGAAAATAGTCATTTGAAGCCTTTTTTTAATATTTTTTTGGGTTGCTTTTTCGAGCATTTTTGTAGAAATGTCGATAGCGTAAACTGATATAGGATTAAGTTTTGTAAGTTCTATTGCCAAGTCCCCTGTTCCTGTAGCAACGTCGAGGATAACCGGATTTTTTATATCTTTAAGTAATTTTACGGCACGTTTTCGCCACTTTTTATCTAACCCAAAAGACATAGAACGACTAACGAATCTATAACAAAATGCAATAGAATTAAACATTTCGGCGATCTTCGAAGGATTTTTATCCATTTTTGATTTTGGGGTCATCGATAAATCATTAGATAGCACCTTCTTGCCACTCTTTGAGTCTATTTTCGAACATCTTTTTATAGTCGCCAATAAAACCGAAGGACTCGTCGTCAATTCTTATTTCGCCCCGAGTAACGTGTCCCAGAATGGAAAATGGAACTTCCAATTCCATCATAAAATCTACAAATTTATCTTGTTTTTCTGCGGAAACAGAAACAACTACGCGACTTTGCGACTCGCCGAACAGAAATGCGTCTTTTCTGATTTCGGCATCTGACGTAATATCAAAACCAAATTCCATTGGTATTGCACTTTCTAAAAGTGTGAAAAAGAGTCCACCGTTGGAAACGTCGTGTACAGAACGTACTAACCCTTTGTTAATCATTTTAGAAACAGACTGTTGTAGCAATAATTCTTCGTCAGGAAAATAGACAGGTGGTGCTGATATTTCTTTTCCGAAAAAAACTTTTAAATATTCGGAACCGTTGATATCGTTTCGCGATTTTCCGACAAGAAAAATCATATCTCCTTTGTGTTTGAATGATAAAACAGTGTGTTGTTCCGCTTTTTTCAACAATCCAATCATACCAATTACGGGAGTAGGAATTACGGGAAGTATCTGACCTTCAACAGAACATTGATTATAAAAACTGAGGCTCCCGCTGATAACGGGTATTTTGAATAAATTACATGCTTCAGTTATTCCTTGTACAGATGCCACAAAGGCAGCAAAAGCATTTGGGTCATTGGGGTTGCCGAAATTAAGGCAATCGGAAACGGCTAAGGGTTGTCCACCCGCACAAACAATGTTTCGTGCAGCCTCAGCTACAGCAATTTGAGACCCAACAAAGGGGTCAGTGGTCATATACAAGGGATTGCAATCCATGGTCGCTACTAAGGCTTGTCCACTCTCCCTAATATCAATGATAGAAGCATCTGACGGAAATTTCGCACTTACATCATCAAAATGTAAAGATTTTTCAAATTTTTTGAAAAGCCATTTTTTTGAAGATATATTAAGTGAAGTAATTAGTTGTTTAATGGTTTTCGGGTAATGGTCGGGCTCTTCAAACTCTTCTACATTATAAAAACAAGGATCTACTTTATCTAAAATGGAATTAGGGTCAAAAGCGGGCGGTTCGTCGGATGGGTCGGGATATTCAACGGGTAATTGTGCTAATAATTTCTTACTCGAATATAGTTTAAACAAATGATTATCAGTAACTTTGCCTAATAGTCCAAACTCTACATTTATACTTTTTGCTAATTCTTTTATTTCGTTTTCGTTTTCGGGCGAAAAACAGACCAAAGTTCTTCCCCAAGTTTCAGAAACTAATATATCTCTGATAGACAAATCTTTTTCGTTGATTGGAATGTTGTCGACCCGCATTTCAATACCCGATTTTCCTCGTGCGACCATTTTTACTACCGCACCTACAATTCCTTGTGCGCCAACAGGTTGTATACCCGCTGCAAGTTTTCTCTTTATAAGTGCTTGTATCAATTTGTATAGTTTAACTTCTACATTTACGTTGCTAACTCCGTCCAACGAAAATTCGTTCACTACATGATTTGTTTTTCCTTCTACTGCGACTGTTTTTTGTTCTATTCCTTTTTTTGTTGTCGGTGAGCCAACGACGGCTATCAGGTTTCCTTTTCCTTTTGCGACTCCTGTAACTAAATTTTCTTTTTTTGTAAATCCAATAACCATAAAATTGACTATCGGATTAGAATTAAATGAATTGTTAAAATACATTTCACCACCAACAACGGGTATTCCGAAACCTTTTTCGTAGTCGGCAAGTCCTGCAATTACTTCGTCGAAAAGCCATCGAGTAGTATCTCTACGGCTATTTCCAAAACGCAAAGAATTAAGAGAAACCACTGGCCGTGCGCCTAATGAAAAAATATCTCTTGTAACTAATCGTAAACCCGTTAAAGTTCCAAATCGAGGCTGGACAGCGCAAGGATGATTGTGTGCGGCTACTTTAAAGACACAAACCATATCATCGCCAATTTCAATTGCTCCCGCATTTTCTTTACCTGCTTCAATAACTACTTTTTCTCCTTTGCAGGGTAAGACTTTGAGCCATTTGATAAGTTTTTTATACTTTGAATGTTCAGACCATAATATCGAAAAGAGTTCTAATTCTAATTTATTGGGTTTACGTCCAATAATTGCTTCAATTCGGTCAAATTCTTCTGACGAAATATTCAGCGATTCTGTATCAATATTATCATTAACCTTTTTCGACATTGTATTATAGACTTTTTTTCCAAAAAAAATTTTTGCAAAGAAAATGATAATTTTTGAAATAATTGCAATTTTTTAAGATTTTTTAAGATTTTTTTTATCTATAAACAGTTTAAATTTATTTTCAATTTTTATATTATTGGATTTCAAATTTTTAAGTTTGGTGTGTACCATTTTTAAAAAAGAAACCTTTTTCTGACCAAATCAAACCACAAAGGAACCTATAGATTCTTCTGCTACCTTGCTAATAATAACCTTTCTATAAGCTATATTTTTTTGCAATATTGTCAAAAACTTCTTCTACAGAACGTCCTTTGATGAATTCGCTCTCTTGTTTACTCGTAAAAACATCGTCTGTAATTTTGGGGCTTTCAATAATTCCTGCCGCAATAAGCCGCTGTTGTTCGCTTTTGTGCTGCTGCAAAATTTCGTAAGTCACTGTTTCTTCTTTATGGGTCGGATTGAGACTTGAACGAAAAAATTTTTTTCTTTCTAATACTAATTCCATCCTGATTAATTTTTAATTAAAACGCAAAAATACTTTTTTTATTTTATTTTTTTTCTATCACAAAATATTCTTAAATTTGCACCTTATAAATATAAAAATATAATTCTTGTAAATGATTAATAAACAATGAAATAACCCAATATAAGGCATATTAAAATGCTTTTAGATTGATACAATATAAATAATATTATGAAAAAATTTTTGAAAATGATAATAAAAATGCTATTTTTTGCATTTATGGGAATTTGTTTTTTCATAATAGCAAGTTATTTTCTTCATAAGTATATTATAAACACAAATTTTGATAAAGAACAATTTTTATCAAAAGGGTACACCCAAGACGAAATAGAACTTTTTAGCGATATTGGTTTTTTGCATGGAAGAATTAGAAAATGGGAAACTGACATCAAAGTAGAAATAATTGATATAGAAAAACTTAGCAAAAAAGATATAGAAGATGTAGATTCTATTATAATAATTATTGAACCTTTGATTTTTCCTATTAAAATATATCGGGTTTTGAAAGAAGGTAATTTAAAGGTATATCGAAAAGTAGAAAAAATATACAAATGTAATTTTTTCAATATTACTGAACCAGGCGGAACAGCAATGCTTAATCCTCATAAAATCTTAGATATAAGGAAATTGTCAATAACAACAGCTAAAATTTATGAGAAAAATTATTCCAGTGGAACTAAAACCCTATTACACGAGTTTTTACACGCTATTGGGTTATGGCATGCTTCAAGACCCTATAATTTTCATATTGCAATGGCTACAAGAGAATCCCCAAATATATTTTATTCATTAGAGGAGTTAGATGAACATCATGATATTGAATTTTTTATTTCTGAACAAGAGAAACAAGTTATCAGAATGATATATAGTTCGGGTGTAAAGTCGGGTCTAAAAAGGAAAACTTTTATGAAAGAGATGGGGCTTAAATTTTAGATTAATACAATCAATATGAAAAAATATTTGTTATTAATTCTTTTTTATTGTATAAGTCAAATTGGAGTTGCTTGTAATATTAGTTCTTCTATTTTTGTTAATATTGAGAGGAACGATAAAAGAAGTAATGAGTCGCTTTTTTTTATTAGAACAACGATAGAGCAGCATGTGCAATTACAAAACATAAAATCTGATTCCCTCACGTTAGTTTTGGAAAATTTTCATCCGTTGGGAGCAATAATACCTGCTTATACTTTTCCACAGTTGCAAGTTTTTGAAAAAATTTCACAAAATGCTGATTATCAGAAAATAAATTTTTCATTTGATGGTACGACAATTATTTTTCCAACATCTAATGAAAATTTTAACATTAAAATTGTATATGAAAACTATGCATTATCTTTTGCACAACACGTAGAGGCATTCTATTTATTTGATTATAGATATGACTCAGAATCATGGTTTTTCACACATCCAAATATGCAAATCCAAGCAGTCAATATTTCAGTTTCAGATGATTTTTATTTTTTTTCAAACCTACCTGAGACCATCCATAATAACACGTTTCAACTTAATACAGAAGTTTTGTCAGACAATAACATTTCATTTGTAGTTTTATTAAAAGAGTATTACGAAAAAATGTCATTTTCTAATGAGTTAAACAAATTTGATATTTATTTTTCTAAAGAATATGGTATTTCTGAAGATTCAACCCGATTTTTACCAATTGACAAATCTATCTATTGGATGGAGGAAAATTTACAAACTATAAAAACTGCTGCAATAAAAATCAATAAATTTATTCCTGATATTTCACGTAATATTTGCATTATTGACGGAGAATTAAATACAGAAGGTATGGCATGGGGAATGAGTATTAGCCCTGTGGCAAAAAAAGATTATTTAATTCTAATAGATGTTTCTTTTTGGAAAAACAAGACAATTGTACATGAAATGTTACATTGTTACTTTCCTTTTGTTCCTCAAAAAGAGGATTCGGCGTTTTATTTACTTGGAGAATCAATGATTGAATTTTTAGCGATTTCCTTGTCAAATGATACAAAAAAGGCTGAAAAAATTTTTAAAGAAAATTTAAAAAACAGCAAAAGAAAGGGCTATGGTAAAGTCTCTATATTTGATATAACCGATAATAGAATGGATGCTACAACTCAAAAGGGTTCTTCTGTGGTTATTTACCAAAAGACTCCTGCTCTAATCCATAAATTTGCGAAAAAAAATGGCGGAGTAGATAAATTTTTGGGTTCACTGTCCATCTTTTATCAACAAGTTCAAGCAACAGAAAAAATAAGTTTTCAAGAGTTTGAAAATGTCCTAAAATTTCAGGGGATTTCAGGCAAACAATGGGATAGGTTTGTAAAAAAACTATAAATAATGTTGTGTATTATAAAGTAGAGAACGCAAAAATAGTGGTTAGTAGTATCAAATTCGTGTAAATTAGTGCAATTCGTGGCTAAAAAATCTTTGTGTACTTTGTGGTTAATAATTTCCGATAAAAAAATTGTTATAAAAATGAAATAATTGTTATAATTTTTATTATATTTGCACTTTAAAATAATTTAAAAATTTAAAGTAAATGTCAGATATTCAACATCTTATAGCAATATCGCCTATCGATGGACGATACAGACACAAAACCGACCTATTAACTGCATATTTTTCCGAATATGCAATGATACGTTACAGAATAATGGTCGAAATAGAATATTTTATTGCATTATGCGAAATACCGCTTCCGCAGTTGAGTTGTGTCGAAAAGAAAAAATATAGCACACTTCGCATAATATATAAAGAATTTTCGGTAGAAAATGCTCAACGAGTAAAAGAGATAGAACGAGAAACCAATCACGATGTGAAGGCGGTTGAATACTATCTAAAAGAACAGTTCGAAGCTTTAGGCTTAGAAAAAGTTAAAGAATTTATTCATTTTGGGCTGACGTCGCAAGACATAAATAATACATCAATTCCAATGGCGCTTAAGAATGCGTTTGAAAAAGCATATTTCCCTGCTCTTAACGAAATAATATTCGCACTTGAGAAGGTGGCTTATGATTGGAAAAATATTGCAATGCTTGCGAAAACTCACGGACAACCCGCATCGCCTACAAAACTTGGTAAAGAAATTACTGTCTTTACAGAACGAATTAAAAATCAATTAAAATTATTAAAACGTATTCCTATTTCAGGCAAATTTGGTGGTGCCACAGGAAATTTCAATGCGCATTATGTTGCATATCCTCAAATTGATTGGATAGAGTTTGGCAATCGTTTCTTAAAAAAGAGATTTAATATCGAACGTGAACAATTTACAACACAAATAAGCAATTATGACAATTTGGCAGCCATTTTCGACTGCCTAAAACGAATCAATACAATTTTGCTTGACTTTGCACGGGACTTTTGGACATATATAATGATGAACTATTTTAAGCAAAAAATCAATGATAACGAAGTGGGCTCAAGTGCGATGCCGCATAAAGTAAACCCCATTGATTTCGAAAATGCCGAAGGAAATTTGGGTATTGCTAATTCCATTTTTGAACATTTTTCTGCAAAATTACCAATTTCGAGACTACAGCGTGACCTATCAGATAGCACTGTTTTACGAAACATTGGTGTCCCTTTTGCGCACTCTTTGCTCGCTTTCAATTCTTTGTTGAACGGAATTAATCGATTAGAACTTAACCAAGAAGTTATTGATAAAGATTTAGTTAATAATCAGATAGTTATGGCAGAAGCGATTCAAACGATATTAAGACGCGAAGGCTACTCAAATCCTTATGAAATCCTTAAAAAACTTACTCGAACTCACGAAGTGATTGATACAAAAATCATTGAACAATTTATTGATAATCTCGAAATTGAAAGTGCTGTAAAACAGGAACTTAAAGCAATAACTCCATTCAATTATACCGGCGCAAACTTCGATTTAAAATTTAAAATTCAAAATTTAAACACTAAACTTATAAGTTCAAAAAATCAAAAAAATAAACCTGCAACGTTATGAAAGAGTTCCTTAAAATTGCTTGGAAATATTTACCACCATACAAAAGGTTAGTTATTTTTAACTTTATTTTCAACTTGTTATCGGCATTATTTGCAGTATTTTCGTTGGCATTAGCGATACCGATGCTTGAAATAATTTTGCAGCAAGAAACTCAAGTTTACGACCTGTTAGTTTGGAAATTAGATAGTGAAGTTCTGATAAACAACCTCTATTACTATATTACGATAATAAAATTGAGTTACGGCGCAGGGTGGGCGTTAATGTTTGTAGGATTATTCCTAATTCTTGGAACAGTTTTGAAAGTCGGAACAGCATATTTAGCCTCATATACAAGTGTTGGAATTCGCAACGGTGTAGTTTTTGACCTTCGCAACAAGTTCTATAACAAAATAATAGGACTTCATTTTGGCTTTTTCAACGAAGAACGCAAAGGTGATATAATTGCACGTAGTACGGGAGATGTCCAAGAAGTTGAAAATTCTATTATGGCATCATTAGATATGATATTCAAAAATCCAATCCTGATAATTGTTTTTCTAACGACATTACTTATTTTAAACTTAAAATTATCGCTTTTTGCATTTGTGATGCTTCCACTTGGAGTATTTATCGTTGGAAAAATTGGCAGAAGCCTCAAAAAAACATCCCGCAAAGGACAAGATAAAATGGGAGATATTCTTTCTGCCTTAGAAGAAACATTATCAGGCTTACGGATAATAAAAGCATTTAATGCCGAAAAACGAATGGCAAAACGATTCACAAAAGAACTCTCTTTATTCCGTTCTATTATGAATAAGTTGATGTGGCGACGAGAATTATCTCACCCCATGAGCGAACTGCTGGGTACAATAATAGTGGTTTTCATCGTTTGGTTTGGAGGTATAATAATCCTTAATGATGGAACAATCGGAGTGGCAGGATTTATTGCTTATATTGGAATTTTTTATATGATAATTAATCCCTCAAAAGCCTTTGCGCAAGCATTTTATAGCATCCAAAAAGGTATTGCCGCTTATGACCGTATTGACGAAATTCTTAAAGCCGAAATTAATATTAAAGATATCGAAAATGCTCACCATATAAAGGAAATGAAATCAGGTATCGAATATCGAAACGTATCCTTTGCATATAGCGACAGACCCGTTCTGAAAAATGTTTCACTTTCAATTCCAAAAGGGAAAACAATTGCATTAGTTGGACAATCGGGTAGTGGTAAAACTACATTCGTTGATTTGTTGCCAAGATTTTATGACGTTAATGAAGGCGGAATTTTTATTGACGGTAATGACATTCGAACCCTTAAAGTACACGATTTAAGAGGGTTAATGGGCAATGTTAACCAAGACGCAATTTTATTTAACGATACCATTTATAATAATATCGCATTCGGGGTTGAAGAAACTACTTTTGAAGCCGTTACAGAAGCCGCCAAAATTGCTAATGCACACGACTTTATTACCGAAACTGAAAACGGATATAACACTATTATTGGAGATAGAGGCAGCAAACTTTCTGGCGGTCAGCGACAAAGATTGAGCATCGCACGTGCAATTCTCAAAAATCCGCCCGTTTTAATACTTGACGAAGCAACATCCGCATTAGATACTGAATCTGAAATGCTCGTACAAGATGCTCTCGAAAAACTTATGTCACACCGCACATCCATTGTTATTGCACACCGACTTTCAACTATCAGGAACGCTGACATGATTTGCGTATTCCACGAAGGCGAAATTGTAGAAAAAGGAACTCACAAAGAACTCATTATCAAAGAAAAAGGTGTTTACAGAAAATTACATGAACTGCAAGGAGATTTGAGATAAGAACTAATCTGACGTAAAATTAAGATGTAAATCCTTGTCTTTTTTCTTGCTTGCATTATTCAAAAGAAATGAAAATATCTTTTACCACAAAGAAACACAAAAAAATAACTGAAAACAGAAAACTATTAATGCGTTCTCAACTTTGCGCCTTTGCGTTAAAATAAATATTATTTATTTGCAATTTTAAATTAAGTAAAATTATTAATAATGAATAAAACGGTAGTTCTAATAGTCGGTCCGACAGGTATAGGAAAAACGGATGTAAGTTTACAACTTGCTGATTATTTCAAAAGTCCGATAATTTCTGCCGATTCCCGTCAAATATATAAAGAAATTCCAATTGGAACTGCCGCTCCGACAATAGATGAGTTGCAGAAAGTACCTCATTTTCTTGTGGCAACTCGCTCAATATCCGACTATTACAACGCTTACGAATTTGAACAAGATGCCCTCAATATCACCAAAAAACTTTTTAAAAAACATAACCTGATTTTTATGGTTGGCGGTTCAATGATGTATATTGACGCATTCTGCAACGGAATTGATGACCTTCCTACAATTGATAACGATTTACGACTTAACATCAAAGAGAAATACGAAAACGAAGGCATCGAATCTATCAGACGGCAGTTGAAACTTTTAGACCCTGATTTTTATCATACCGTTGATCTGAAAAATCATAGAAGAGTTATTCATGCTGTTGAAATTTGTTTGATGACGGGTAAACCATACTCATCATTGCGCACTAATCCTAAAAGAGAGAGAAATTTCAATATAATTAAAATAGGTTTAACGCTAAATCGTCAGGAGTTATATAACCGTATAAATCAAAGGGTTATTTTAATGATGGAAAATGGTTTAGAACAAGAAGCTCTTTCACTTTATGAACATAGAACGCTTAATGCACTCAACACTGTAGGTTACAAAGAGTTATTTGATTATTTCGATGGTAAATATTCAAAAGAAAAAGCAGTTGAATTAATCCAACGAAACACACGACATTACGCAAAAAAACAGATAACTTGGTTTAAAAGAGATAAAGATATAAAGTGGTTCGGAGCAGATGAAATAAGAGATTTGATAGATGAGATAGAGATTTTTAATATTTCCTGACTTCAAATAATATCATGTTGCCCGCACTATTTACGGACTTCGACAATGCATTGCCCCAAAGGTGTAAAATCTGCATTTTAAGCCACTTTTACGAATTTTTGCGACACATACAGAAAATCTTATATTATTGATATTCGGTGGATTATAAAATTATTTTTTAAAAGAGTTGAAGTCAGGGAAAAGTAATGAGATTTGAGTGTCAAGTAATGAGTTCTTGAAACGATAACCTTTGCGCCCATCGCGTTCTCAACTTTGCGTCTTTGCGGTAAAATTTTTTTATTAACCACAAAGGAACACAAAGGATTCACAAAGAACACAAAGGAATTAGTGTAAATTCCTGTAATTCGTGGCTAAAAAATAAAAAATATTTTTTTTTTTGCATAAAAGAAATTTTCATATATTTGCAACTCATTTGACAACCAAAATTGCCAAACGAACTGGTGCTAACGAGCACAGTATTAGATAGATAAATAGCGAATGCTATTAGTTCTCAACTTTCATTTCCACAGGTAACTTGATAAGTCGAGTTATCACCAGCGAGAACAACATAGGAAGCGTTGCGTACGCAGCGTGGATCGTTTGTTTGATGGTGAGGGTGTGGAACCTGAAAGGTGAACAAAAAAGAGTTCCACGCTTTTTTATTTATCTAAAACAAAAAAAGTACATTGAAATATAGTGGATAGTGGTCAGTGGTTAGTGATTAGTGATTAGTGATTAGCGGTTAGTGATTAGTGGTTAGTGGTTAGTGTGTAGGGACGTGGCGTGCCACGTCTCAACAGACACACAACAAAATAATTAGTGTAAATTCGTGTAATTCGTGGCTAAAAAAATAAAAAATAATTTTTTTTTTGCATAAAATAATTTTTCATATATTTGCACCTCATTTGACAACCAAAATTGCCAAACGAACTGATGCTAACGAGCACAGTATGAGATAGATAAGTAGCGAGTGCTATTAGTTCTTGACTTACAATTCCACGTAGCCTGATTTTCAGGTTAGCAATGAGAACGAATAAGAAACGTCGCGGTAAGTGGCGTGGAAGCTTGTTAATTGCTAAGGGCGTGGAAACCTGTAAGTCAGACAGATGATAAAATTCCACGCTTTTTTATTTATCAAAAACATTGAAAATTAGAAATTTATAGATAATTCATATATTACTCACAACTTTTAAAAAATTTAACAAATGGTAAAATTGAATTCTAAAACGGGCAGCGCGAGGAGGAACCTTGCAGCAGCTCAAAGGTACGCAAAACCATCGGTTGCAAAAATTGAAGCCAACCCAAATGGAACACGCGAACGGGCAAACATGTTTGCTTGCCCAAATGAAACGACGTATAAGATACGTCCGAATGTTGAGGCAAACCTGAGTGTTTGTCCAAATGGTAACCAAACGCTAACCCACAATCTATCAAAACGCTTTCTGGGTACAAGGCATGGTTACAGAGCCAAGACGATGTATGCCTTCTCCGAAATGAGAAAAATTTTGGTTTTGGCAATTTTAATGTCATTGCCATTTATAGCAAAGTCGCAAAGTAGTGGAAGTAACATCGACCTTTCCTACAATCACACATCAAATGTTTCAGGTACAGGATGGTCCTATAATGCGACAACCCAGGTTTACACTATTTCAACCAACGCAACGGGGATTACTATATCGGGCAATAATTCAGGGTCACAGAGACGAATTGTAGCACTTGGTACGGCAAGTATAACGCTTAACAACGTTTCTATAACACTTGGAGAAGATAATTGTCCATTGCAGATTAACTTAGGAAATGTAACCATTACTCTTTTGGGAACAAATACATTAACTGCAGGTAATAATCGAGCAGGCATTCAAACAGCAGCCACAACAACACTTATAATTACGGGCGAGGGCAGTTTAAATGCAACAGGCGGAAATGGAAGTGCTGGAATTGGTGGAAGCAGAGGAATAAATGCAAGTAACTCAAATGGAAATTTTTGGGAACCAGACCCTGGCGGAGCGACTGGCACTATAATTATCAATAGTGGAACAATTATAGCAAATGGAGGATCTGACGCTGCCGGCATTGGAGGCGGAAGAGGAGGCAACGGAACAAGTAACATAAACTACCTTCATGGCGCAGCCGGTGGCTCTGGAGGAACAATTACTATAAATGGAGGAACTGTGATTGTAACAGGGGGAACAAACGCAGGAGCAATAGGAGGAGGAAGAGGAGGAAACGGAAGCTGCATTTTAACATGTGGAAACGGTGGTGCAGGGGGCGCAGGTGGTACAATTACCATTACAGGAGGTACAATCACAACAAGCGGTGGTAATGGCGGCATTGGATTTGGTGGAAGTGGTGGAAATGCCGGAAATGGAATCGGTGGCAACAATGGTGCAACTGGCGCAAATGGTACCCTAAATATGAATGGGAACGGGATTGTATTTACAACAAGTGCAACAAGCTCGGGCAGCAGAACAGGAGGAATTCTTGTTGTGGGAAATACAACGAATTGGTATGGTGGAAACGATTTTACTATGTCATCAAGTGGCAACATACCTTCTGGTTATACGTTGACAATTGCAAACGGCAGAAGCTTTTCTGTTGCATCGGGGGTTACCTTGTCGATAAATAGTGGAGGTACCTTAGCAAATAACGGAACTGTAACACCTGCAAACGGCTCTTCAATAATCATAAATGGTTCACGTACAGGCAATTTGATACAGGGAGCCAATGTGAGTGCACCAACACTAAATAACCGAACAGCAACAACTATTACAATATACTCATCGCAGCTTTTAGCATACACATCACAATGGGTAGAATATGCATGTGTTACATCTAATAGTCCACCATCAAGCGGATGGCAATCCTCAACATCATTCGCAGTAAACTCAACATCGACATATTACATTTTTGCACGTTCAGCATCAAATAGTGATTTTCAAACAGGAAGTACTTCAAGTTCTCTAACAGTGGGTCCTCCTTGTATTCCTGTAACAAGTATTACAGGCGTGCCATCATCCACAAATGCAGGAACTCCGCTGACACTTTCAGGTACGGTAAATCCTTCTAATGCTACAAATAAAACAATAAACTGGAGTGTTCAAAATGCGGGTGGTACAGGTGCTTCAATAAGCGGAAACACACTATATACAACTTCAGCAGGAACTGTTACTGTTAGAGCAACAATTACAAATGGAAATTGTACAAGCAATTATACACAAGATTTTAGTATTGCTGTATCGGCAGCTCCTATTCCTATTATTACTATAAACACACACCCGGAACCAATAACAGAAGTAACTGAAGGAATTATTTCAGGCAACTTATCTGTTTCAGCAAGCGTAACACAAGGCGCAACACTTAGTTATCAGTGGCATAGCAATACAACAAACAGCAATTCGGGAGGTACCATTATTTCAGGGGAAACAAATGCAAGTTTTCCAATCCCAACAACCCTCACAATAGGAACATATTACTACTATTGTGTGGTAAGTGCTACTGGTGGAGCAACATCAGTTACATCAAATGTGGGGATAGTAAATGTATTACCATTCATCAGCTGTGTACAAATTGCAAGCGGACAAACTGGAAATCTGCAATGGTTGTTATGTTCTGATGGTACTCTTTCTATTAGTGGAGTGGGAACTATGCCAAATTACAGCGGTACTGCACCTTGGTACAGTTATAGGACTGATATAACACAAGTTGTTATTGGAAGCGGCGTTGCAACAATAGGAAATTTGGCGTTTCTAAATTGCAGCAATCTTGAATTAATTGAAATGTCAAGTGTAACATCTATTGGAAATTATGCGTTTCAAGGTTGCAGTGGATTAACTGAACTGATAATTCCCAATAGTGTAACTTCAATAGGCAGCGGTGCGTTTTACAGTTGTAGTGGATTAACAGAACTAACAATTGGAAATAGCGTAACAGAAATATCCAATCCATTTTTCGGATGCAGTGGTCTAAAAAAAGTATTTATATCTGATGGCACAGAATTACTTACATTGAATAGCTATTCATTTGCCTCTAGTCCGATTGAAGAGGTTTATATGGGGAGAAATGTAGAAAATAGTTCTGAAAGTAGTTTGTTCGGAACTGCTGTTGAAGTATTAACCATTGGAAATTGTGTAACTTCAATCTGCAATTATGCATTTCGAAATTGTAGTGGATTAACAGAACTAACAATTGGGAATAGCGTAACTTCAATCAGTAATTATGCATTTTACAATTGTACCGGACTAACGGAACTAACTATTGGAAATAGCGTAACTTCAATCGGTAACAATGCATTTCAAAATTGCAGCGGACTTACAGAACTAACCATACCAAATAGCGTGACGTCAATCGGTAATTCTGCGTTTTCTGGATGTAGCGGACTTGCAGAACTAACCATACCAAATAGCGTAACTTCAATCAGTAATTATGCATTTCAAAATTGCAGCGGACTTACAGAACTAACCATACCAAATAGCGTAACTTCAATCGGTAACAATGCATTTCAAAGTTGTAGTGGACTTGCAGAACTAAGCATTGGAAAAAGCGTTACAACAATTGGAAGTTATGCATTTGAAAGTTGCAGTGGATTAACTGAACTGATAATACCCAATAGTGTAATTTCAATAGGACAGAGGGCGTTTTATAATTGCAGCACATTAAAAAAAGTTGTAATAAGTGACGGATCAGAATTATTAATAACATTAAATAATACAACAAATAATACCAACCATCCTTTTGCTTCTTGCCCTATTGAAGTGGTTTATATGGGGCGAAATGTAGAATATAATCAAAGCATTAATGCTGCATTCTTCGGTACTACGGTTGAGGTACTTACTATTGGAAATAGCGTTACCTCAATAGGCAATTATGCGTTTGTAAATTGCAGCGGGCTAACAGAACTAACCATTGGAAATAGCGTTACTTCAATCGGAGAACGGGCGTTTTCTGGTTGCAATGGATTAACTGAACTGATAATTCCCAATAGTGTTACCTCAATAGGCAATTATGCGTTTCAAAATTGCACCGGACTAACAGAACTGACCATACCAAATAGCGTGACTTCAATCGGCGTTTATACGTTTTATGGTTGCAGTGGATTAACAGAACTAACAATACCAAATAGCGTTACTACAATTGGTGGTTATGCATTTTCCGGTTGCAGCGGACTAACTGAACTGATAATACCAAATAGCGTAATTTCAATAGGAAGTGGTGCGTTTCAAAATTGTAGTGGATTAACAGAACTAACAATTGGGAATAGCGTTACTTCGATCGGCAATAATGCGTTTCAAAATTGCACCGGACTATCAGAACTGGCCATACCAAATAGCGTTACTTCAATCGGAAATAGTGCGTTTTACAATTGCAGCATATTACGAAAAGTTGTAATAAGCGACGGATCAGAATTATTATCATTAAATATAACAAGTACTACACAAAAACCTTTTGATTCTTGCCCTATTGAAGAGGTTTATATGGGGCGAAATGTAGAATATAGTTATGGATATAGTTATGTATATAGTTTGTTCGGAACTGCTGTTGAAGTATTAACCATTGGAAATTGTGTAACTTCAATTGGCGTGGGTGCTTTTTCTGGTTGCAGCGGACTAACTGAATTAACAATTGGAAATAGTGTTACTACAATTTACGGCAGTGCGTTTTCTTATTGCAGTGGATTAACTGAACTAACCATACCAAATAGCGTTACTACAATTGGTGGTTATGCGTTTGAAAATTGCAACGGACTAAAAATAGTTATTTTTAGTGACGGTACTGAACAATTAACATTGGGCGGTGATGCTCATGGTAGTGCTCATGTTATTTTTCAAAATTGTCCGATTGAAGTGGTTTACATGGGGAGAGATTTAGAATATACACTAATGCTAGGTTTTTCGTTATTCGGTACTTCATTTAATCATCTTACCATTGGTAATAGCGTAACTTCAATTGTCCCGGGTGCGTTTTGGGGTTGCCAGGGACTAAAAAAAGTAGTAATAAGTGACAGTGAATTATTATTGACTTTAAATGCTTTTCCTTATAGTCCTTTTGTCTCTTGCCCAATAGAAGAGGTTTATATGGGGAGAAATGTTCAAAAAAATTCTATTTCCGGTATTTTATTCGGTACGGCTGTTGAGATACTAACCATCGGAAATAGCGTTACATCAATCGGTAATGAAGCATTTCAGTATTGTAGCGAACTAACTGAATTAACAATTGGAAATAGTGTTACATCAATCGGAACTGATGCGTTTCAAAATTGCAGCGGACTAACAGAACTGATAATACCAAATAGCGTTACTACAATTGGTGGTTATGCTTTTGGGAGTTGTACTAGTTTGATCAATATAATAAACCATGCTGTAACGCCGCAAACAATAAATGCCAATAACGTATTTTCTAATGTGAATAGAAGCCTTATTACTTTGCATGTGCCAGTATGTACTGATGCAGACTATCTTTCAGCAGGTTGGACAGGCTTTGGTAGTATTGTAGAAATAGAGGGCAGTGGCACACCACCCATTATAATTACTACTACACTCCCAGATGGCACAGTAGGTATTCCTTATTCACAAATTTTTGAAGTTGATGGTTGTGAAATAACAAATAGTATTCAAGTGGGCAATTTGCCTATAGGTTTAACTTTTAATAGTACAACTGGCGTAATATCAGGCACACCAACAACCGCGGGTACTTTTAACTTTATCATTAAATCAGAAAATGTTGCAGGTTTTGATGAAAAAGAGTTGTCAATTGAAATAGGCAAAGGAACCCCAATCGTAACTTTCCCAACTAGCGCAACGCTTGTTTATGGTCAAACGCTTGCTGAGGCGGTATTGTCAGGTCATGATGGTGATGGCGTATTTGCTTTTACAAATTCAACTATAGCCCCAACAGTTGCACAAAGCGGAGAGCTTTATGAAATGCTGTTTACGCCGACAGAAACCAATAATTATAATAATGTATCGCAGGATGTTGCAATAATAGTAGAAAAAGCAACTCCAACTTATACAGAACCAGCCGGATTAACTGCAACTTATGGCGATTTACTTTCAAGTGTAATGTTGCCAGAGCAATGGGCATGGCAAAATCCTACAGATTATGTCGGTAATGCAGGAGAACAAACCCATAAAGCAACATTTACGCCAGATGATACTGATAATTATATTGTTGCTACAGATGTTGATGTAACAATAACTATAGCAAAGGCAACAGGTGCATTAGTTTCAACCCCCTCGCTTCATGATAAAACATGCAGCAGTATAACAATTAATCCTATATCAGAGCCAGAAAGCGGTCAAGCAATAGAATATGCTCGCAGCTATAGTGATATAGCGCCCTCACATCCAAACGATTGGCAAATTTCAAATGTATTTGATGATTTAACCGCAGAAACTCAATATTTTATCTTTGCTCGCGCAGCCGAAAATGAAAATTATCACGTTGGCAATGTTTCATCTTCGCTGTTAGTAACAACAGAACCTGTTTTTATAACTACTACAACTTTGCCTGATGGTTTAATAAATGAGGCATATAGCCAAACGCTTGATATATCCTGTAATCCGCCATATACGTGGAGTGTTATTTCAGGCAGTTTGCCAAATGGTTTGAACATAGACAGTACCACCGGTGAAATTTCAGGTATTCCAACGGTTGTTGGTACATTTAATTTCACGGTAAGAGCAAGCAATAACACAGGCAATGCAACGCAAGTATTATCAATTTATATCGGTAACTTAGGTATAGATAATATTTCGCAAAATGGAAAACTGCAGGTTTATCCAAATCCGACGAGTGGCCAGTTTTCAGTAGTGAGTAGTGAGATATCAGTATTTAGTATTGAGATATTTGATGCGGCAGGTCGTCTCGTCCACCGTGAACCGTGTACCATGAACCGTGCAACCGTTGAAATAGACATTTCGCATTTATCAACGGGAGTTTATTTTGTGAAGGTGGGAAATGAAATTGTAAAAATAGTGGTTAGTGGTTAGTGGTTAGCGGTTAGTGGTTAGCGGTTAGTAGTTAGCTGTTAGTGGTTAGCGGTTAGTGATTAGTAGGGGCGACTTTCAAAGTCGCCCCGAATCTCACAACCTAAAATTAGTGATATTTCGTGAAATTAGTGGCTAAAACTAACCTTTGCGCGACTTCGTGGTAAAAAAATCTAACCACAAAGGATTCACAAAGGATTCACAAAGTAATGAGTAATGAGATTTGAGTATCAAGTAATGAGTTCGTGAAATAACTTATTTCCCCTGTATAAATTTTTTTTTCATTTTGATGCTTGATATATTTGAAAATATTATCTATCTTTCCTCTGTAAAAAAATTTTTTTTCATTATACACGCTTGAAATTCCCAAAATTTCATCTAATTTTGCGGTTTGAAAAAAATCTATAAAATGAATTATTTATGGAAGTAACAATTAAAAAGCCAAAGGTGAGGGCTAAAAATCAAAACGGTGCGTTATCTATTAGACAAATTCGCAACAGAGTAGGAGATGGATGGGCAATAATCAAAAATCCGGAGTACAATGGTGCAATATTGCTAAAAGGTGAACTAATCTATCATAGTAGCGATAGATTTGCAGCATTGGAGGAAATGGGAAAATGTAGGAACGGAGATTTTGCATTCAAGTTCTGTGGAAAACGAGACCCTAATGTAGCCTATATATTATGACAACCATACCCTTTGATAGAAAAGAGCCGCTAGTAATGATACCAGTGACCATAAAAAAAGGCAATGAAATATTACGCTACGAATTTGCTGTTGATACTGGCTCAACGATTACGCTTTTTGATAGCGATGTGTTGCGAGAGTTAGGCTATAACCCATCTTACAGCATTGGAACAACCTACACCGTCACTGCAAGTAAGACCGAAACAGTGCATGAATACAGCCTCGACAACATTATGGCATTGGGTCTTATTAGGAGAAATTTCAAAGTCATTTCAAGAGAACTGCCAATTGGTTTAGGAATTGACGGACTTTTAGGATTAAACTTCTTTAAACATAAAGAATTGACAATTGATTTTAAACGAGGAGAAATTAGAATACAATAAAGGAACATAAAAAATAGTGGTTAGCGGTTAGTGATTAGTAGGGGCGACTTTCAAAGTCGCCCCGAATCTCACAACCTAAAATTAGTGTTAATTAGTGTAATTAGTGGCTAAAACTAACCTTTGCGCCCCTTGCGTTCTCAACTTTGCGTCTTTGCGTTAAAATTTTTTTATTAACCACAAAGGAACACAAAGGATTCACAAAGAACACAAAGGAATTAGTGAAAATTAGTGTAATTAGTGGCTTAAACTAACCTTTGTGCGACTTTGAGTAAAAAATCTTACAACAACTATTAGTTATGTTGGTAACGAGCGTTATGTTTTTAACCTTAAAGGCAACAATTACAGGATTATAACCGTTATTGCTTTCATCGGTAATGCGATGGTTGTGCGTTGGATAGGTACACACGCCGAATATGACAAAATTGAGGATTGTTCAAAAATATAAAATAATTATAAAAATTTAAATTACAAAAACATGCAAACAATATTTAAAGGAATAGATAGAATAACAAGCGAGATAGAATTCGACCTTTTGAAAAAGCAACTTGAAACGCTAATCAATGACGCTACCGAGAATGGTTATTTGGCAGTACAAGGCGCAGACAATGTCTATACTAGGGAAATATCCCGACTTGCCAAGTTGGGCGCGTGTTATGAAGATGAGTTTTTGCATTTGACAGTTGGAAAAAAGAGACATGCCGCCCAATATTCAACGGTTTTGGCGTAACTTATCTCGTCAGCCCCTCACTTGCGTTCTCAACTTTGCGTCTTTGCGTTAAAATTTTTTTATTAACCACAAAGGAACACAAAGGATTCACAAAGAACACAAAGGAATTAGTGAAAATTAGTGAAATTAGTGCCTAAAAAATAAACTTTGTGCGACTTTGTGAAAAAACCTTTGTGCGACTTCGTGGTAAAAAAAAACCTCAAAGAACACAAAGGAATTTGTGTAAATTCGTGTAATTCGTGGCAAAAAACTAACCTTTGTGCGACTTTGAGAAAAAACCTTTGTGCGACTTCGTGGTAAAAAATCTAACCAATTTGATTATCTAAAAACCGCCCTAATTTTTTGTTTGTACTCCGCATGGAGTTTCATTTGCTTGGCTATTAATTTTGCTTGTGCGTTAATATTTCTATTGATTAATTTCATATTAACAACATCTTGATTCTCAAGTATTTCAAGCTTTTCTTGTAACGATAGTAACTGAATTGTAAGAGGGTTTAATTTTTTCTGAAACTCTTCTTCTATTTTGTTTATTTGCGACTTTTGGTCTTCGTTAAGTTCTGCGAAAGCTTTAGAAAACAAAATATTTTGACGGATATCATTAATTCGTTTATTGTTGATATCGTCTACTAAAAACGGGCGGCGACTTTCGTTTATATTCAACAGTTCTTGTGAATTTATTACAAAAATCTTTGTAAACAACAGAATGAAAGTTAAACAAAAAAATTTCACGTCTTTATGGTTTAAAATTTAATTTTTTCAGATACGAATGGTCAATTATTGTTTTGTTTGCCCACGCTTTTTGTTCCATTGATGACCCTATTGTTACAAGTTGGTTATCAGGGAGTTGAGTAGTTGTTTTACTAAAATTGCCGTCAATAATATGGTCGATGGCAATTTTTAACATTATTTCGTTAGTATCACCGAGTTGCAATTTATCACCGTTATCCTTTTCTTCTTTATCAGGTACGAAACCGTTTCCAAAATCTGCTTTATCTTCGCTGTTAAAGAAATAACAAACAATCGGTTGCATTCCCCATTTATTTTGAGAATTTTTGTTGTCATAAATAGAAATTGAGCCAACATTTTTTCCTACAGTAATATTTCCGATAAGAATTATTGGTTTGTCGTTCATATAAGGTTTCAGGCTATTAATGACCAACTCGCTTGCTGATGCAGTCCATTGACCCGTAAGTATATATATACTATTAATATAACTCCCAATATTGTTGATTGTTTCACCTGTTTGCAACTTATCGCTCATATAATAAAACAGTTCCTCTTCTCCGAATTGCTTAATTAATTCAGATTGAACCAACTTGTTGTACTGAAGTTTAACAAAAATATTGTTTACGTTATGATTAGGTGCTAACATACTACCGAGCATTAATGCGGCACTCATTGAACCGCCGCTGTTATATCTAAGGTCTAAAACTAATTCTGTTATTTGAGAATTTTTAAAATTTTCAAAAACTTCGTTCAGTTGTTTGTCGTAAATATTACTCTTTTGATCAGGTCCGTTGACGAAGGCATTATAAACTAAATAACCTATTTTATGTCCGTTATTTTCATAAATGTTGTCATAAAAGACGGGATTTTCGGCGTAGTTTGCATGTTTTATCACTGTTTTATTTGTACTTTCGCCTGTGTTGCGGTCATAAAAGGTTATACTAACCGAAGTTTCGTCACCCGATAGCAGAGTGCGAAAATTAGACCTATTTAATCTTATTCCGTTAACGTGAGTAAAATAATCTCCTCTTTTTAATCCAATTTCTTCGGCATTGGTATCAGGTTTTATGTAGGCAATTTGTCCTAATACATTATCTGAATCTAAGGGAGCATATCCTACGTATTCAAAGCCAACGTCTGATTGTGTAACTCCGCTTAGCGAATTAAGGAGTTCTAAATAGTTATCCTGTATCCACGAAAAACGGTCGCCATCTCTTTGATCCCTTTTGTATAGAATCGAATAAAAAAACTGTTCGGGGTAAAGAGAATAATTTGGCTGATTCGGAATATGTTCATTCCAAAGATAATATATCGACATTTCTTGATAAATCCACTTGTTTATAGTTTCATTATCAATAGTTTTGCCTTCGTTGTTATTTACATCATCCTTTTTACAAGAAAAAAGTAAAACAGGAATTAAAATGATTAAAAAATAATTAAGTTTTTTCATATTGAATGTAATTAAATAGAAAGAATATCAACAATTTCGAGTAAGTTGGGATTGAGTCCTTTTTTATGTTTTAACGTTTGATTAAATGGTGTGTATATCATTTCGTTATGCATTGAGCCGACCATAACGCTTTTTTGGTCGTCAATAAGCGCTTGAACGGCAGCAATTCCCATACGTGTAGCCATTACTCTATCGAAAGCGGATGGCGACCCACCTCTTTGTACATGTCCCAAAATAGTAACTCTGACATCATATTCGGGATGTTTTTGTTCTACAATTTTAGCAATTTCCATTGCACCACCTTTTTCGCCACCTTCAGCAACGATAACAATGCTTGAGGATTTCTGTTTTTTGAAACCACTTGTTAAAAAAGCGTCAAGTTTGTCAAAATCAATACTTACTTCGGGAACAAGAATAGCTTCTGCGCCGGATGCTAATCCGCTTCGTAGAGCAAGAAAACCTGCATCTCTGCCCATTACTTCGATAAAAAAGAGCCTGCTATGTGCGCTTGCCGTGTCTCTAATTTTATCAACCATACTTACAACAGTATTTAGCGCTGTATCATAACCGATGGTATATTCTGTTCCAAATAGGTCGTTGTCTATGGTACAAGGAATTCCTACGACTGGAATATTAAAATCCTTTGCAAAAACTCGTGCGCCCGCAATTGTACCATCTCCGCCGAGCACTACTAATCCATCTATTTCGTTTTTTTTGAGGTTTTCGTAGGCGGCTGTTCTACCTTCGAAGGTCATAAACTCTTTGCTACGTGCAGATTTTAGTATAGTTCCGCCTTGCTGAATAATATTACTGACCGATTTAGAGTCCATTGGAATTATGTCATTTTTTACTAAACCGTCGTAACCACGCATAATTCCCATCACTTTTAATTCATTGAATATTGCACTACGGACAACCGCTCTAATTGCCGCATTCATGCCAGGCGAATCCCCGCCTGACGTTAAAATCGCTATTTTTTTTATTGAATTCATATTATAAAGTTATATTAAGTCTATTTAAAAAATATTCAAATGATGTTATATTAATTCACTGATTATAAACATTTTGATTTCTGAAAATTGAAAACCTGAAACTCTATTTTCCGCCGCAAAATTAGATAAAATATTTGTTTTCCAAAAATTTATTAAAAAATTTAAAAAATTTGTTTTTTGTAATAAAATTTTTCTTCTTTTGCAAACATGAAATAGGATTAAAAATGAGTAATAAAATAATATCAGTATTTAAATATAAATCTGTTAACTTTTTTAAGAAGAGACAATATTTCCACAAAAAAAACCTCTCATCCATAAAAGACAAGAGGTTTTAAAAGAAAGGCGGCGACCTACTCTCCCGGTTTTACTCAGTACCATTGGCGCAGCGGGGCTTAACGACCCTGTTCGGAATGGGGAGGGGTGTAGCCCCCGCGCTATAACCACCTTAATGCTTTGTGTAGTTTTCAGTTGTCAGTTGTCAGTTGTCAGTATTGAGTATTTAGTATTTAGTATTTAGTATTCAGTATTTAGTATTCAGTATTTAGTAATCAGTAATTAACCACTAACCACTAATCACTAACCACTAACCACTAACCACTAACCACTAACCACTAACCACTAATCACTAACCACTAATTTCATTTTTTTCATTTTTTTTTTAATTTTTTTTACTATTTTTGTAACCTTTTTTGAAATCTTTATGTATAAAGGCACGAAAAATTAATTGTATAAATGCAAATCTGCGTGTTTGCCCAAAAATATTGAAAAGGATAAGAAAACATTTATTGAGGAATATAAAGAGGTTTTAAAAAAATTTTAACATTGAATATGATGAACGTTATATATTTAAACCAATTGAAGAATAATTGGATGCATTCCTACGGAATGCAGGTGGAGATTTATGCTTTTTCTACCAAGCGTAGCATTCCTATCGGAATGCAATGTTTTAGATATTTGGAAAAGGGTTTAAATAAATATTTTTGAAATATTTTAAAAAATAAAAAAAATAAAAAATGAATAGAGACAAAATAATTTTTCGAGCATTCCAAATGGAATTCAATGGACTTGTTAATGCTAAGGTTTGATAAATATTTTTGAAAATTTTTTAAATAAAGATAATAATGAAAAATAACAGCCGCAAAATCAGCACTTTAAGCATTCCGTTAGGAATGCAACGCTCGGTAGAAAGCATTTACGCCCCCAAAACCCGCATTCCGTTAGGAATGCGACCAAAAGTAATATTGCTTTACCACAAAAGGCACAAAGTGTTTTCACGAAGTACACAAAGAGTTAAATATCAACATATATCAAATTGTGCTCTTTGTGCATTCTTTGTGTTCTTTGTGGTTAAGAACACTTTTCACAATGACAACAATTTGAAAATTAATAAATTATAAATTTAATAAATAATAAATATGAATAAAATGATAAAATTTTTCTTAATAATGACTGTAATAGTTAGTTTAAATACAGTCTATGGGCAACAAAACAAAGAAGTTGCCGTGTTACAACCAAGAGTTATTGGTAAAGGAGAAGTATCGACAAATGACAAGTTGATAATTTCTTCGAGTATGAAGAAGGCTTTTACTCAAGTAGATGGATATGAAGCCTATTCACGAACAAGTCAATCTTTGATTGCTGCTGAACAAGCATTTCAACTAAGTGGTGCCGTTGATGACAGGCAAATTAAAGAAATTGGCAGACAAACGGGCGTTGCTTATATTTGTGTTTTTACTCTTTCAAAAGAGAAAAACGAGCTTGTTGTAAATAGTGAAATTATTAATGTTGTTACCGGAAAAATAGATAATTCCGATTTTATTGTTTTACTGAATGTAAATGATAGAGAAAATGTTACGAAACAATGCCAAGAACTTGCTTATAATTTGCTGGGAGTAAGCCATACAAGTGGTGTAAATACAATTAAAAAAACCAGTAGCAGCGGCACCAAAAGAAACGGCGAAATTTGGAACCCCGACGGAATAGAAATGGTTTACGTTGAAGGCAAAGGTAGCGGTATAATGGCAACGCCCGGCTTTTATATTGGCAAGTTTGAAGTTACGCAAGAACAGTGGCAAGCAATAATGGGCAGCAATCCAAGCAATTTTAAGGGTAGCAACCTCCCCGTCGAAAATGTTAGTTGGAATGACGTACAAGAGTTTATTAACAAATTAAATGCCCGCACAGGTAGAAATTACCGACTGCCAACAGAAGCAGAATGGGAATATGCTGCACGAGGAGGAAATCTAACCAAAGGATACGAATATAGCGGGAGTAACAGTGTTAATGATGTGGCTTGGTACACAGAAAACAGCGGAAGTAGCACAAAAACTGTTGGCACAAAGAAACCCAATGAGTTGGGTATTTATGATATGAGCGGAAATGTTTGGGAGTGGTGCCAAGATTGGTACGATAGTAGTAACCAATACCGCGTTATTCGTGGCGGTAGTTGGAACCGCGGTGCGGCTTACGGCCGCGTGTCTTACCGCCACGACACCACTCCCAGCTATCGCAGCAACAACCTCGGCTTCCGCTTGGCTTTCAGTTCGGAATAATCGGTCTGTGGGGTAGGGGAGGTAGTCAAGTCGAGAGCAGTCGTTTTGCAACGAGGCAGGCGAAGTGGAACGAAGCCTGCAAAGGTGCAAAACGTGGTTTTGACCAGCCGCCAACGGCGGCTGAAGAAATTTTTTTTTTAGAAAAAAGTGATCTATTATGCAGTTTAAAATATTTGCAATACCAACATCTGATGATGGCACGGCAATAGAGGAGATGAATCGTTTTTTACGTTCTCATCGAGTTTTAGAAGCTGAGCAGCAGTTACTATCTACAAAAAGTGGTTCTCATTGGCACTTTTGCGTTAAATATCTTGCCAATGCACAACCTGACAATGTTGGACAAGGTGCATCAAGGATTGATTATAAAGAAGTATTAGACGAAAAGACATTTTCAGTATTTTCCACTTTGCGCGATATCCGCAAAAAAATAGCCGAAGAAGATGGTATGCCCGTTTATGCTGTTTTTACTAATGAAGAATTAGCAGGCATTGCTGCCCTTGAAAATATCCAACCCGAAACCATAAAAAAAGTGAAGGGTATCGGCGAAAAAAAATTAGAACGTTTTGGCAAACGTATGGTGGAATTATTTAATAAAACAAAATCAACAACAACCATTTTTTCTGATGAAACGCAAGGGACACATATTTGAACAAATAGTTTGTCCAGACAATTTGCGTCTTGCTTTTTGGAAAGCGCAAAAAGGAAAATCTTGCAAAAAAGATATAATAGAATTTCGAAAAAATTTAGACGCTAATTTGTTATTGCTTCGAAAACAATTATTAGATGGAACGCATCGTTGCGGAAATTATCATTTTTTTACAATTTATGACCCTAAACAACGTGTCATTTGTGCTGCTGATTTTAGCGAACGTGTTTTGCACCACGCTATCATGAATATTTGTTCAATTGATTTTGAAAATAGACAAATGCCGTTCAGCTATGCCTGTCGTAATGGAAAAGGAACATTTGCTGCTATAAAACATGCTGCATGTTACCAAAAAAATTTTAATTGGTATTTGAAATTAGATATTCGAAAATATTTTGATACTATTGATCATAATATCTTATTTTCACAATTAGAGTTGATGTATAAGGACAAACAATTTTTGAATTTATTGTGGCAAATCATCGATAGTTATCATGCACAAGACGGAAAAGGAGTGCCAATAGGTAACCTGACAAGTCAATATTTTGCCAATCATTATCTCTCATTTGGCGATAAATATTTGGTGGAAAAATTGCGGTTATTGAAATGCATTCGTTATATGGACGATATATTATTATGGTCAAATAATCGCGAAGAATTGATTGAAAAAGGGCTTTTGTTTGAACATTTTCTAAATAACACTCTTTTATTAGAATTGAAGCCATTTATTCATAACAAAAGTCAACACGGTATGCCCGCTTTGGGATTTATGATTTATCCGACCCAAATAATGCTCAACAAACGTAGTAAAAACCGTTTTGCATCAAAATTAGAACGAAATGAAAATTTGCGGATAACCGATAAAATAAGTGAGTTTATGTACTCACAATCTGTTTTATCGTTATACGGTTTTATTTCATATGCAAATCATAAAGGATTTGCGCGTTCTGTAATAAAAAAACTCCAAAAAGGGAACAGTGTCGAAAGCGCGTCCCGCGTTCTTCGTGGCGGTAGTTGGAACAACAATGCGACTAACGTTCGCGTGTCTAACCGTAACAACAACACTCCCAGCAATCGCAACAACAACAACGGCCTCCGCTTGGCTTGCAGCTCAAAACAACAGACCGATTTTGAACAGACACTGATTTCCTTCCCTTAATAAAGGGTAAAGATTATTTTATCCTGCCCGGTTAGTAGCAATTTGTCGAACAACGGACAGGATTTTTTTATGGATGGTTGGTTACTGTAATGTAATGTGTTATAAGATTTTAAGAATATATTTAAGTCTTGCAGTATCTGCGACCCTTGCGGTCGCACAATTTTTATCCCGTATGCAGTAATGTAGGGGCGAGGCTTGCCCTCGCCCTTTTTTTCTGCAATTCTCGTTGTTTTTTAGGCAACCGCAAGGGTTGCCCCTACAAAAGTCTATCCATATCATTCATGGCAACCGCAAGGGTTGCCCTTACAGATGTCGGAAAACGAAACGACATTTTTCCTTTACCATTTGCTTTTTGTAGCAAATAAAATATATCGGTAACCATTGATGCTGTAATTAGTCCTTGAGCACTTCCTTTTGCAATTTCCTCAAAGACAATCTTAGCATCTACGAAATTTGGCATTCGTTTTAAGATAAAATCAATACAGACGTTTGTGTCTATCAATACCCTTTTCATTGGTGCTTTTCTTTTAAGTATTCGTACCTCATATTGTCCAATTCTTCGTCGGAATAATGTCTTAATGGTATCGTTTCCTGTCTTTTCATTATCCGTTCCGCTGCTTGTCTGCGCTGCTCAAGCGTTGTTGTTCTTTCTTCCGGTATAACTATCAATTTTACTTTTTTGTTATACAGATATGGCATACCGAGTAGTTCGATAACTCCCCGGTCTGAAACTGATGTATCTATCTGATATGCATGCATAATATGTAATTTTAATCTGTTTTATAAAAACATAAAGAAACACTTTTTTTACAAAACGCAAAAATAGAAATTTTATTTGATTTTTTTACATTATTGCATCTCCTTTAAAAAATCGTAAAAGTACTCATTTCCGCAGTCAAAATCCGAGATGCTTTGTTCTTCCGAAAGAGCAGACACGGCATATTTAAGTCTCGCAGTATCTGCGACCCTTGCGGTCGCACAATTATCATCCTGTATGCAGTATTGTGGGGCGAGGCTTGCCCTCGCCCTTTTTTTCTGCAATTCTCGTTGTTTTTCAGGCAACCGCAAGGGTTGCCCCTACAAAAGTCTATCCATATCATTCATGGCAACCGCAAGGGTTGCCCTTACAGATACCGTTAATAAGTCTCGCAGTATCTGCGACCCTTGCGGTCGCACGAATATAATCCCGTATACAGTATTGTAGGGGCGAGGCTTGCCCTCGCCATTTTTTCTGCAATTCTCGTTGTTTTTTAGGCAACCGCAAGGGTACGCCCCTACCGGGTTATCTACGTGGCACTCCATGCGGAGTGCTGCTGCGTGGGATGAATGGAGATAGTGAGGTTTGATTTGTTAGAGCACAATTAGTCTTAGTGCATGGATAGGGGGATTTAATCGGATTTTTTGTTATTTTTGGTAAAATGTGTTAGCTTGCATTATTCATAAGAAATGAAAGTTAGATTATTTTAAAATTTTTAGGCTAAATTGCAATTTTTTTTTGTCAAATTTGTCTATTTAAAAAAAATATACTATTTTTGCCCCCAAATTTTTATATAATATTATGTATTTAACAAAAGAAATTCAAGAGGAAATCTTTGCTAAATACGGGAAGTCGAATTCTGATACTGGGTCCCCCGAGTCCCAGATTGCATTATTTACCTACCGTATCAAGCATTTAACTGAGCATCTCAAGTTAAACAAAAAAGATCATACCACAGAGTATTCTTTGGTTAAAATGGTTGGTAAGCGACGCCGTTTACTTGATTACCTAAAAGCCAAAGATATCGAAAAGTACAGGGCATTAATTAAAGAACTCGGTATTCGTAAATAAATTATCGCCTTTGGAAATAAAAAGCAACCCTTTTGAGGGTTGCTTTTTTGCTTGTAATAGGTTTGAGTAGTGAGTAGTGAGTAGTGAGTAGTCAGTAGTGAGTAGTCAGTAGTCAGTAGTGAGTAGTCAGTAGTCAGTAGTCAGTAGTGAGTAGTGAGTAGTGAGTAGTGAGTAGTGAGAAGTGAGTAGTGAGTAGTGAGTAGTGAGTAGTGAGTAGTGAGTAGTGAGTA
>Ga0099364_10001013_pt1 | contig 47202 bp, 45 predicted proteins | sample TergutTh196P3_FD_73070 | JGI IMG/M metagenome (GOLD analysis project Ga0099364, IMG submission 73070) | Microcerotermes parvus P3 segment gut microbial communities from Pointe-Noire, Republic of the Congo - Th196 P3 | ecosystem: Host-associated > Arthropoda: Insects > Digestive system > Gut ...
AAATGGTTATCATCATTTCTTCTTTTTTAATTAAATCTTCTATATTGATGTTTTCCACTTCTCCGGCAACAATTTCTGTTCGGCGGGCATCGGCATATTTTTCAGAGATTTCTTTTGTCTCGTCTTTAATAACTCCACGGAGTTTTTTCTCGTCAGCTAACAACGATTTATAATAGGCAATTTGCACTTTTAATTCCGCAAGTTCTTTTTCAATTTTTTCAATTTCAAGACTGGTTAAGCGGCCAAGACGCATTTCTACGATAGCTTCGGACTGTGCTTCAGAAAGTGCAAACCGTTCCTGAAGTTTTAACCGTGCCGTTGCAACATCACGGCTTTTTTTGATAATGGCAATTACTTCATCGATATTAGCAAGCGCGATTACCAAGCCTTCCAAAATGTGGGCGCGTTCCTGCGCTTTGCGTAAATCGTATTGGGTACGGCGGGTGACTACTTCCACTCGATGTTCAACAAAATGATAAATTAATTCTCTCAGTGTAAGCAACTGCGGTCTTCCGCCAACCAACGCAAGATTGATAATTCCAAAAGAAGTTTGCAGCTGTGTATTTGAAAAAAGCTGATTAAGCACAACTTTTAAAATTGCACCTTTTTTTAATTCGATAACAATGCGAATACCGTCACGGTCGGATTCGTCATTTGCGTTGGAGATGCCGTCAATTACTTTGTCGCGCATTAGCTGACCAATTTTTTCTAACAGCAGGGCTTTGTTTACATTATACGGAATTTCCGTAAAGATAATTTTTTCCTTGCCTTGTTTTGTTGTCTCCACATTGAATTTACCGCGAATCATTAGTTTGCCGCGGCCTGTTCTGTACGCCTCTTTTATTCCTTTACGGCCAAAAATTTGACCGCCTGTGGGAAAGTCCGGCCCTTGCACAAACTTCATAAGATCGTCATTGGCGGACTCAGGGTTATCAATAAAAAAGCAGATTGCTTCACAAATTTCACCTAAATTGTGCGGAGCCATATTGGTTGCCATACCGACGGCTATTCCTGAAGAGCCGTTAATCAGCAGGCTGGGAATGCTTGAGGGCAGAACTGTGGGCTCCGTAAAGGATTCGTCATAATTGGGGACAAAATTGACGGTTTCCTTTTGGAGGTCGTTCAGCATTTCATCGCCAATTTTAGAGATTTTTGCCTCTGTATAGCGCATGGCTGCGGGCGGATCATCGTCTATGGAACCGAAATTCCCCTGCCCTTTAATCAGCGGATAGCGAAGGGAAAAGTCCTGCGCCATTCGGACAAGGGCGTCATAAAGGGACTGGTCGCCGTGGGGGTGGTATTTACCCATCGTCTCACCAACGATAAGGGCGCTCTTTTTTGTCCCCCCACCCGGGCGCAGACCCAGGGTATCCATAGCATAGAGCAGCCGCCTATGGACAGGTTTTAAGCCGTCACGGACATCGGGCAGCGCCCTACTCACAATGACGGACATCGCATAGTTGAGATATGCTGTTTTTACTTCATCTTCTATTGCTATTGGGATAACTTTGCCAGTGGGCAGTTCTCCTGTTGTATCGATTTTATCTGTTTTTGCCATTGTAAAATTATAGCATTTTTGTTAATGATTCATCAATAGGGGGGTCACGATTTACACGGATTTCACCCGTTGTTTTCATTGTTTTTGAGTTTCTTCAATGACCATGCCTAATAATTCTGTAAAGTCAACAGCATTTTTTGATGTAATGACCGGCTCGCCTGTCTTGGCTTCTATTTCTTTTCTGGCATTACCCGCAACACTTCCACCTTCGCGTGCAACTTTTTGATTATCTTCAAAAGTGGCAGGTTTTTGTTTTTTTGACAAAGTTGTCGTTGTTGCTTCTGCCAACATATTCAAAACAATTTCCATCGTACTCATATTATCACGCAGGTTTTCTTTCTTCAAACCTTTGAAGCGTTTGTATTCTCTGGTGGTTTTTCCTGACCATGCTTTAGTTATTTCGTCTGTCAAAATAGCGTACTCCAAACCTTGCTTTACTCCTCGGTCTTGCCATTCATCCGTTAACTCCTTGCGAACTTGGATAGCTTGTAGCCTCTGATTAATCCATTCACGACTATAACCTTTTTTAAGGTAGGTCGCTAAAGCTCGCTCTATAGTCAATTCCGGATCGATGGTTTCATCTATGCGTTCTTTGCCCACCATAGCCAGCCAAAGTTTAAACGGCTCGGCTTTTGGTGACGGGATAGACTGGATTAAACGCATAAGCTGTTCGGTATTGGCGACATCGGTCAGGCGCATTTTGCCGTCTTCAGCTATCATTTTCAACTGCTTACAATTTGTAAGCAGTTGAGAACCTTCCTCAATAAGGCGTTTTTTAAGAACTGCCCAGTAAGTGCTTGCGTTGCGTTGTGATACTTGGTCGGTTAATGCCCCTACAACATCAACAATTGAGAAATACCACTCTTCCTGGTCTTCATTCCAAGCGGTGCGGATTTTTTTGCCCTCAAGGGGCTGTAGGGCATTGTCTTCTGGTTTGTTGGTCATGGTGTAAGAATAGCAAGAAATATTAATTTGTTATAGTCCACTATAGTAATTTATGTCTTTAAATGAAAAAAATCCGGTATATTATAAAAATACATGGTATCAAGCCTTGCCTTTTACGGAATTTTTATTATATTAAAATATATCAATTTTATTTGTAAGGAGAAAAAAATGGGTATCATTATTGCATTGTTAGTTGGATTACTGATTGGTGTCTTGGCGCAGATTGTAATGGGCGGCAGCCTTGGTTGGGTATTAAGCATTATTCTTGGCCTGATTGGCGGTCTTGTCGGCGGATTTCTTTTCCAAGTTCTGGATATTAATATCGGCGGCCTGATTGGTCAAATAATTGCCGGCTTGGTTGGTGCCTGCTTGGTCATCTTTGTAGTACGATTAATCAAAAGGTGATTTTAACTGGTGTTCTGTCTTATTCATAAGGCAGAATACTATGAGACTTTCAATTTTTGCCATTGTAAAATTATAGCATTTTTGTTAATCATGGGCAATGGGAAAGCATGAGGGAAATTCCGGTTATTTCCAAATCAGGGAAACGGAGGCGGAAATCGTTAAGGAATTTACTCTGTTTTGTTTGAAGTATTTGCTTCCAACCAGGGTGATCCAGCTCTATAATTAAAATGCCTTTTTCCAAGTCTTTAATACGAGAATGAGCGGCAGCAGAACCAATACCGTTTTTTTCCGTAATGTCCGCCCACGAGTCAAAAAGTTTTGAATACCCCTGCGCCTTTTCCACAAACTGCTTGTCAAAAAGCGCCGACAGGATTTCCCCTGCTGTTTTCATTGTTTTATAGTAAGCATTATTTTATTTTCAACGATTTTCCAATCAAAGATAACAGGTAATAAATAATGTTCATTAGGATCTTCAGGTTGAACTATAGAAAAAATAGGTCTATTTGTATAAATATAAATATCCTCATCCTCTATTATGCCATCTGTATTTGGGGGATCATTTGCCGGTACTGTTAATTCTGTTGATTCTAAATAATAAATATATTCCCCCGCTTTTATTTTAAATTCGACAGGCAAGGTATTAAAAACATTCAATTTATACGGTTCAATATCAAAAAATGTGTAAGTTATTGTTGAATAATTATTAGTATATTTATAAGTTCCCTTCACTCGAATGCCATAACCATCTGCAGTGATGTTGGTAAGGGCAGTATAATGAGCTTCATCTAAATTTAATGTCTCGTCTGCATTTACGGTGTTTTGTATACCATTAAAATCAAATGACACATTCTCTGAAGATTCATTAATTATCTCAAAATAATAATGATAGTCTGATTGTAAGTCACATGAAATGTTTAAAAAACCTATTAAAAACAATAATAAACTAATTTTTTTCATCTGATTCCTCTTAAATAATATTATAAGATGTTTGTTCTAACTAGTCAATCCCCCATCCTTCACCATATAAATAAGAGTATTTCCCTTACAATAATTCTGGTACGGCTCATCCGGGAGGAATGTGTAGAAGGTTTGGTCGTAGGCGGGTAGGACGGATAAAAAGCGGCGGCGTTTTTCGCCGTCCATTTCTAGGAGGACATCGTCTAATAATAAAATGGGGAGCTGCTCTGTTACTTGAGAAAATCGCTTGGCTTGGGCTGTTCGTAAAAGTAATGCCAATAACCGCCTTTGTCCTGTTGAAGCTTTTGTGGTGAACTCCTGACCATCGGCGTTTTCAAATATGTATCTATCCCTATGCGGGCCGGACAGAGTAATACCTGCTGCCATATCTGCGCTGCGGCGGTCGTGTAGGATTGAGAGTAGGGTGTCAAAAGAAATATCCGTTTTCCATGAGCGGACATACCGTACGGTTATGCCGCCTATTCCGGAAACTTCTTTGTAAAGCGGTTCAAAAACGGCGGAAAAATCAAGGGCGGCTTGAGTGCGTTTTTCAATTAGTTTTTGGCCGTATTCGGCAAGTTGAGGGTCTAGCGCGTCTAAAAGTTTTTCCGTATTGCCGCTGTCCGTTTCCCTTTGAACATATTCCCGCAATACGGCGTTTCTTGACTTTAATACACGGCGGTAGCGGTGGAGATCCTCTAAATAAACAGGATCATAAAGGCTTAGGGTTTGATCAAAAAACCAACGGCGGCGCTCAGGAGTACCGCTTACAAATTCCATATCTTCATGGCAAAAGACGATAGTTGGCGCTATGGAAAGAAGCTCCCTGCGGTCTTCCGCTTTTTTACCGTTAATAAAAATTTGTTTTTTTCCTTTTTCAAACTTTACAAGGATTTTTTCATTTATAGATTCTGATATTTCCACCGCAGCGGAAAAGTTATTTTCATTGTTACACGCAATTTCACTGTCTTTGCTAACAGTACGAAAAGAAGAGGCATAGGCGCAAAAATAAAGAGCTTCTAAAAAGTTAGTTTTACCCTGACCATTTTCACCCACAAGAAAGACATCTTTTGCACCAATAAAAATCTTATCATTAATAAGATTGCGGAACTGAGATATCGATATAAAAGAAAAAAGCATGGAAAAACCCGCTTTATGCTTGCATTGGCATTACAATATGAAAATATTCCTTTTGCGGATTGGGCTCTATCATTATCGCTTTTTTTGTGTCATTGAAAAAATTAATTTTTATTTCATCTTCAGCCATAACTTTAAAAGGATCTTCAATGTACATATAATTAAGCGCAAGCGTTAACTCTTCTCCGTCATATTGGCAGGGAATTTCATCTTCAGAAGAACCAATATCGCTTTCTTCAGAATAAACTGTCATTTTACCGGGATAAATCCCTAAGAAAATTCTATGAGACTTTTTTTCCACCATCAAAGAAACCCGCCTAAGAGCGTTTAACATTTCTTCTCTTTTTACAACCAAAGAATTTTCTTGATTTTCCGGGATAACTTTTTTGTAATTAGGGAAATTACCCTCAATAAGCACTGAAGAAAATTGATACGATGCAAAATTAATAAATATCATATTATTATCAACAGAAATATTTATTAAACCTTCTTCACCAGATTTTTTCATAATAGTTGTTAAAATTTTAGGAGGAATAATAACACCTGAAAAATCTTTTATTTTATCTCCTACTGTTTTTTGAGCTAAAGATAATCTTCTGCCATCTGTTGCAACCATTACAAGTTTGTCCTCACTCTTTTCAAAGAATACACCATTCATAAAATATCTGGTTTCATCATCAGAAACTGCAAATACAGTTTGAGTTATCATTTCTTTAAAATCTTTAATTGGCATTTCAAAGAAAGGAGAAGATGAAACAGGAAAATCAGGAAATTTTTCAGATGCCATACTTTTAAGTTTATATTCAGGTTTTTTTTGGTTAATTGGTTTTATAACAGCCGTATTATCTTTTAAAGAAAATTCAATTTCATCATTAGTAAATGTTCCAATAATTCCAAAAAATTTATCCCCATAAACTGTAGTTGATCCTTCTTCAATTACATTAACAGGTACTTCTGTTTGAAAATTAACTTTCATATCTTTAGCTTTAATAATTAATTTATTATTTTTAGCTTCAAGATAAATATTAGAAAGTATTAATATAGCATTCTTTGATGCTATAATTTCCTGAGCTATTGATACCTCTTTAAGAAGTACCTCTTTATTACATGTAAACTTCATAACTCCTCCTCTTCATTATTAATATAAATTTATATATAAATAATAATAGTAATAATAAGCAGCCAAAATTGTGTAAAAACGGCTTAATTCCTTATCTTATATAAGTTTACCGTTTCCACAATCTATGGATAATTATACATTTTTTTCCACAATATCCACAAGCCCCTATTTATACACAATATTCTAACATTTTTTTCAATGTTTTGCACTAAAATCTTTTATCCTTATTTTTATGCTGTCTATAGTCGATTCTAAAGTAGGGTCAGTCAATAACTTACCCCTTATTTTATCGATAGAATGCATAACTGTAGTATGATCCTTACCCCCAAAATCCTGCCCTATTTCTGTAGTAGAATAATCAGTCATTTCTCGGGCTATATACATTGCAAGCTGCCGGGCAAAAACAATATTCCCAGTCCGTTTTTTACCCTTTAAATCATTAGGAGTAAGCCCGCCAAAATACTCCGCTACAACCCTTATTATAACATCATTTGTAAGATTTGCCTGTTTGGGAGCGTAAAAAATATTCTTTAATTTTTGCTGAGCAATATCAATAGTCAGCGGTTTTTTCATAATTTCCGTATAGGCAATAAGCGTGTTTAGCGCCCCAATTAAATCCCGGACATTGGAAGAAATATTTTTAGCAATAAGATCTATAACTTCCCCCGGAATTTCCGCCTTTCTGTTCTCTGCTGTCGCACGGAGAATCGCACACCGCTCTTCATACCGGGGCGGCTGAAGATCAACCTGCAAACACTGTTCAAAGCGGGACCGCAGTCTTTCATCGAGCTTTTTCATTTCTGAAGGAGGCCTGTCACAGGTAAAGATCAGGTGCTTTTTTGAGCTTAATAAATGGTTAAAAGTGTGGAAGAGCTCTTCCTGAACCCGCTCCTTGCCTTGGAAAAACTGAATATCATCGATTAACAAAACATCGGTATCTCTAAACTTATTTTTAAAGGCGCCCATTTTATTATCCATGACCGCCTGAACATACTCGTTTAAAAAGTTCTCAGAAGTGGTGTAAATTACCCTATTGTCCGTATTTTCATGGATACTATTGCCAATAGCCTGCATTAAGTGAGTTTTTCCAAGCCCAACCCCACCGTAAATCAGGAAGGGATTGTAAGTTTTCCCCGGATTTTTACTAATAGCGACAGCCGCATTTGCCGCAAAAGCATTGTTGTCTCCAATGACAAACCCATCAAAGGTGAAATTTTCCTGCAGCTGAGGGTGTCTATTCCTCTTTTTTGCCGGTTTTGGCATTTCATCGACATGAGTTGAAGCCCCCGGACTAGCTTCTTTGGCCGCCTGAGCATCGGCCTTTGGATCAATTTGTTGTTCTTGAGCCTCTTTTTTAGAAGTTTTACCTGTAATTTCATATTCTATAGCGATATCTTTGCCGGCAAGCTCTTTTAGTTTGGCAGCCAGGGTGTTTTGATACCGGGATTTCACCTTATCACGATGAAAAGCAGAGGGAATACCTATAACGATACTGTCCCCCGCATCAGAAGAACTAGCGCGTAAATATTTTGTCTCAGAAAACCATCCGCTGAACTCTGCCTCCCCCAGGTCGTTTCGCAGCTGGATTAGAGCCTCTTTCCAGAAACCCTCATAATCCAATTCAGCCATTTTTTATCCTTTATTTGGTACTTATCAACACATTATCCACAAGTATAATATTATAATAAGTACTGTTCAACCCCTTTTTTGCATATTTATAGACTCTTTTTAACTTAATACTTGAGAAGTAAAACAAAGCTAAGTCCTTATCCTGTAACGAATTAGCTCAAATTCTGTATAGTTGTTTTAAGTACTATACATAATCTTTTTACTCTGCCGATAACCTTCGGATTTATTCAGAATTTATCCACAAGTTTTACCCACTTCTGAAAACCCCCTAAAAATCCCTCATCAGGCAGAAGTGTATTATAACCATATTTGATATTTTTTGGCAAGAGGGAATTTGTGAAAATTTGAAATTTTTTTATTTATTAATTCGAGTTGAAATTGCCCGCTCCACCGCCTCTTCAACCACTTGATTAATGTTGCTGACAATAGATTGATGGAGTCTTTCCATTGCTTCATCAGGTAAAGGTGGTATAGCAAAAAGTTGGTAAGTTTTAATATTTAAAGCCTCGGCAAGCCGATCTAGTACATTTGGAGTTGGAAATTTACGAGAAACCTCGATCATTGCCAAAAAAGGAGTGGAAATCCCCGCTTTTTCAGCCAGTTTTTCCTGTGAAAAACCGCATTTCCGACGGTATTCCTTTAAATTATTAGCCAATATCTCTCTAATCCCTGTTTCTGTCGTAATCATATCCTATAAAGATATAATAATTACTTCTAGGGCATTGACCAGTATCATAAAGTTAATTATAATAATCAATAAGACTCTTATATTGTGATTCCTTTCAATTTTTGGAAGGTATTTGCAAAAAGCCTAACAATTTGTCATTGTGGGCGGGAAATAGGTATACAGAAGGAGTTTGATTATGGTAAAAAAGATTATCTTTTTGATTAATTTTCTTCTCTTGATATATTTTTCACATGCTCAGGAAATTGAAAGGATAACATTCCAAGAACTAAGAGCAGATGGAAGATATCTCAGAGATATAACTGTTAACGCAATTCATATTGGATGGCAACAACAAAATCTATCACTGGAAGGCAATTTTCAGATTACTTATGACACAAGCAATATTTTTGATCAAGGATGGACAGAATGGAGATTGGCACAAAGATCTCCAGCGTTAATAACAAATATAGGTGAATTGTATCGTGCTACTCTTCAAGCATTTTCTGATTATCCCAGAGCTGGTAGAATAGCTCTTGTTGATGGATTTGAAATAATTAGAATGTTTTCTACGCCTAATAGAAGAACATCTCCAATTTGGTGGGCTGAAGACGGAAAATCTTTTAATGTGTTTTTTTCTTTATACGCTATTGTTCCAAATTAAAAAGGAGAAACTGTGAAAAAGATATTTATATTACTATTTGTATTTTGTTCAGCTATTTCTTATTCTCAAACATGGGTTGAAAGAATAGGCTCAATAAGAGGGGTTGGGGATATTACATTAGAATATACTGTAATTACAAAAGACCAATTTGACAGGCTTATACAACAAAATGCATCAACAAATGGATTTTGCAGAATTAATTATATTGATGTTTTAGAAATTAGAAATAGACCTTTAGTTTCAGGGACTCGCCCTGTACTTAATGGATTTTATTATCTACTTGCAAGAACAAGAGGCCGATTGGCAGAAAGCAGATCGGGGACAACACTAATCTATGGTCATTCAAATTCCGGCAGAATGGAATTGGAGTTTTATAACCTCGCTATGTTGCAAGGCGATGTAAGGGTTAATTCAAATGAATATACAAATCGTTGGAATCAATTTGTTGGCTGGGTAAATTCAGCGCAAGCACGGTATCATTTCGAAGAAGGTGAAAGAGCTCGGAGTGCTGGAGATTATGATACGGCAATTATTGAATTTACCAATGCTATAAATTTAGACCCCACTATAACAGGCAGAGTTTTCTCTGCATATGATAATTTAGCATCTGCATATTTTAGCCGTGGGTGCGTTTATTTTTACAGAGGTTATGATGGAGGAGGAATAACGGATTACAATCGTGCACTTGCAGATTTTAATAAATCTTTAAGTATAAGGTATAATGATAGTATAGTCTTACAATATCGAGCATCTCTATATCATCTAATCGGTGATTTTGCCAAAGCTATTGCAGATTATAGAACTCTTCTAAATATGGGTATATATGGTGAAGAAGAAATAAGAAGAAATCTTAATCTTGCCCATCGAAGACGACCGTTTCCCAGTGACTCAATTGTTTTGAGTAGATGGTAAAAAATAAAAACTTAAAAGGAGATAAACTATTATGACATACGATTTATCACAATTACAATTTGGAGACTTAAGACCTTCTATAATTTTAGAATCCATTAAGAATGATCAAGAAAGTATAAATGAATTTTATTCATTGCTAATTAAAGAATTATTGAATTCTAAATATTGGTCATTATCTTATAACAATATGCCAAGACTGAATTGGAATGATGCAAAAAATGCAAGAAAAGCAAAGAGCGAATTTCAAATGCCTGGCTTATATTTATGGGGTGCAGAAAATATACCAAGATATATAGGACAAACTGAAAATAGTTTTAGCAAACGATTCAATCGATACATTTGGGGTGAAAAATCCGAATACAATCTTGGCAGAAAATATGAGAATGAAATAATGCAATTGGGTATTAAAGGTTTTACACAAGAAATTGTCAATTGGTGCAAAAATAGTTATGGCACTTTAGCTCGACTAGAACATACTGTAGATTATGTTAAACATGGCATAGAAAATATATGGTTTTCATTATTTCCTTTTAAAAACAAAGATTTAATTAAAGAGCTTGAAACAAAGTTAATAATTGCCGGAAAACAATGGAATGTAAAAAATAACCTTGAACCTTTATTAAACAAATAAGTTCAAAGAGCATGAGGCATTACCTGCGTTCTCCGCCTCTCCGTACCTGGCTATGTCGTGCAGCGAGCCGCGCAAGGGAATTTACATAATTTCTTCTAATGGTTTTTCTTTTAATATATTTATCCAATCTCTTAAGCTATGCATAAATCTAAGCATATTTTTTAATTTTTTTCATCATTTCAGGTCCAGGTATTATTTCACCATTCTTTATTTGATCCAACGCTAAATGTATTGCATCGTATAATTTATACCTATTTGCTAATTCTTCATATACTTCAACATATTTATTTCGTAAATCTGCACTTTTTCTAATTGCTGGCATAAACCATCACCCCTAAAATATCACTCTCATTAATATATCATTATTTTGATATTATTGTCAATACGTAGCGGTTGCTTTACTTGCCAATTTGCAACTTCCTATTTCCCAATTGCTTTGCGTTAAATTTTGAAATGGCGGATATGCCTGTTTCTTGTTCAAGTTGTTTGCGGGCTACTTTTGCACTTTCATTAAAACCAACAGGCTGTTCAACGATAGATATTTCGGCAGCGGCTACTTCGGCAAGCATATTAAGAATTAGTTCTGTGTTAGTCATGTTGTCACGCAGGTTTTCTTTTTTTAAGTTTTTTAATTTCTTGTATTCACGAGTAGTCATTCCGCTCCATGTTTTGCTCATAAGGTCTGTAAGGGAAGCATACTCCCCGTCTTTTTTAACTCCGCTTTTATTCCATTCATCGGTAAGCGCCTTACGGACTTCGATTGATTTAATGCGTTGGTTTATCCAGTTTTCACTGTAACCCAAACGGCGATAATTCTGAATCGCACGCTCAATTGACAATTCGGGATCGACAGTTTCATCAATGCGTTCACTGCCTGTTTTTGCAAGCCACAACTTAAAAGGCTCGGCTTTTTTGCTTGGGATTGATTGAATAAGCCGCAAAACCTGCTCTGTATCTGCAGCATCGGTAATCCGCATTTTGCCGTCAGGGGTAAGCATTTTCAACTGGTAACAATTTGTTACCGTTTGATTTCCTTCCGCGATTAAACGACCCTTTAGGACTTTCCAATATTTTCGAGCTGTTTGATAATCACTGTCAGTCAAAATGGCGGCGATATCAACTACAGAAAACCACCATTTCTCGGCTTCCTCATCCCATAGCGTGCGGACTTTCCTGTCTTCAAATAATTTGACTTTGTTTTTTGTATCACTCATTTTTTTATGTTAGCAAAGAATTTCTGCTTGCTCAAGTACGATAAGATTCAAACCCAAAATTTCCCCATATCCACTTTGCCCTGCGGTGAAACTTTAACTCCCTCGGCTTTCAAAAGGCTGATCTGCAACGCCCTGCCTTCTCCTTCAAGCGCAATTTGACCATCGGCACGGATAACCCTGTGCCACGGAAGATTGTGTTTTTCTGACATGGAGTGGAGTACCCTAACTGTCTGGCGTGCACCGTTTGGAAGCCCAGCTTTTAGGGCAATTCTGCTGTAACTGCAAACTTTGCCTTTGGGGACGGCAAGGATTTGTTCGATGATTCTGCGGGTGGTTTCGGTCATGGGGTTATTGTAGCATGAATTGGGGAAGATGTACTTTAAATTCTTTTAAGATTGTTTTCCTAATATATTCATCCAATCCCTATGACCATGTAGAAACCTAGTAACTTTTATAACTTTTTTTACTACATTAAATCCAAATTTTATCCATTTCTTCTTCTGTTACATATTTTCCATTTTCAATTTCATTTAATGCGGTAAAAATTAATTTTTCTTCCTCATTATTTCGGTCATGTTTTTTAATGATTTAGAAATTTCTTTCATCTCTTTAAGAATTTTATCTTCCGGTTTATTTCTTAAACGAGAAATATCAGACAAATAAGATAAATCAAATATTATTTTTTCAACGTATTTACGTTTGTATATATCTTCATATTCTATATCAATTGTCATTGGTTCTTTGAATATTTGCAGATCCTCTTCGATTGTAAATGAAAAAAGTGATTTATATTTAGTTCTTCCATGCATGGTTTTTAATCCATTTTGAATGAGAATAAAATCGCTTAATTTCTTTGATGTTTTTACTTTGAATTCATTATTAATTTTAAACTTGATGTTTAATGCTATGCCATTACCAACATTTTCAATTATAAAGTTCAAAAAATATATATCATGTTCGTCTGGTAATATATTCATAACTATTTTTGGGTCTATTTGAAGTCTTCTGTTTTTTACACTTTCTGCCACTAATCTTATAGTTAAAATGACATAAAAGACCGTGGCAATTGCTACGACTAATGTTGAAAGCAAATTAATAAAAGTGCTATTACAATTTATCCAATTAATTATTTCCATATTTATATTTTAACATTTTCAAATATTTTGTCAAGTATTAAATAAAAATACTAATAATTTGTTTAAATAATAAGTTTTTAGAATGGCAGTTCCCGTTCAACATTCCTAGCCCCCTCTTTTTGAACCTGTCGGAATTTCCGATAGGTTGTACTTTCGTCAAATGTGCAAGTCAGACATTTTCGTTTCCCAGGCGGACATTTATTGAAGCCTTATTGTCTTTGCTTTGATAGATTATTATTTCACCTTTATTTTCCTTATCTTCTCACTTTTAAATATGGCGAATTCGCCACATTTAACTTAATCCTGTCGAATTTAACAGGATTAAAATCAGGAGTATAAACCCGCTCCAAATGCCTAAAAATTCTATCGTATTACGGTTACGTAGCCAGTTAAGAATAAAAAAATCTCTGTTTTGAAGGTTTCTAACCATATCAGTTAATGAAATATAATTATCATTTATGCGAATTACCGATATTTCAGTTTCCTGAACAGAAATCTTTGCCATATTACCCCTCTAAATTTTATCTTCAAGTATCCCAATAAAATTTATTAATGCCAAAGTCGCAGAAGTACACAACATCATTTCTTTTTTTGTCGCTGTTCTTTTATGTGTTAATAGATTCGCTAATTTATTTGTTGCTTTAGCGTATACCCGTAACTCTTCATTTTTATCACCTGCTAAAACAATACCTATATAGGCATCTAACATTCTATTTGCATCTGTTTTACTTATTTTTACCTCATTGGTTGAGGGGTGTCTTTCTGAGTTATAAACAGTTTGTGCCAATGTTATGATTAATTCCCTGCAAAGCATACCCACAGCTTGATATTGTTCTTCATTTTTTGCCTGTTTTTCTCTGTTATTAATTTCAATAATTGTACGATTTATTTTTTCCCAACTGGATAAATCTATTTTTATATCTACGATCTTTGTATCTTCTTCATCAGATATAATATCAAATAATTGTTTGTATAATTGATTGATATAATTTCTTCTTTCTTGATATGTATTGAAATTATTACTCCATTTTCCATACCAATCCCATAAACTTTCGTATTTATTAGGATTTTCTATACCAAGTTTTTTCAAAATCCGTTGCACTTCATTAAATGTTTGCTTGTATTGATTATCCACAATTTGTATTTGTGGACCTCCTGTTGAAACAGAAATCATTGTGTTTTTTAAATAATTTACTTTATCTATTAAATCCCTTTTGGGTATATTTATTAATGACCAGTCAATTTTATTATTTGATATTGGTGATATAATTATTTTCTCAAACGCTTCATGGTTTATATGTCTTGTTGCTTTATCTAATGCGTTTTTAATATGCACTTCTGTTTTTTCAATATCTAATTTAACGTATTCCGGTACACTAATGTAAATATACAGTGTGTAACAATCAATTCCACCATTCCAATTATCATAACCAGTCTGCGTAACAGTAATTTCGGCATTTTCCAATATACTTACAATTTCTTTTTTATCTTCTGCCTTTAATAATTCTTTTACTGTATTAAATATAGGTCTAAAATATTCTTTATTCTCAAAACTACCCATGTATTCAGAACTCCATTATCCCATTAACACTTTTTTGCGTACCCATTGTTTCTTTACCCTCATGTTTCTGCATTAAATACCGCATCAATGTGCTTTTGAATATCAAAAGTTAAAGACAACGCATTTACAATCTTTTGGTAATGCTGAATATCATCAAAGGTAAGCGTTCTGCCTTTGCGGTCTTTGAGCCATTTTTGAGCAGGTTGATAACCGCCAATGTAAAAATCCCAGACATATTGAGGGACTTTATCAAAATACTGTTTTTTATTTATCCATACTTTTTGTTCTTTATAGGTCAGGGTTTCAATGGTGTTACTTCCTTTTTCAGGATATAAAGCTAATTCTGCTGACGATGTAACATTTTCCAATAGATGTATTTTCCGTAAGGTTTCGCCATAAGAAACAAGTTTCTTAAATTGCTTGCTATCGGCAGGATAAGGAACACGGGGGAAGTCTATTTTTAAGAACTCCTTATATTTTACTCTATAAGCAGGACTGTGAAGAACAGCATAAATGTAATCAAGAATGTCGATTGGAGCAAATGTTTTTTTATCATTACTTTTTTCATTGGTAAATTTCAGGTTTATTTTATCGGCGATTGTTTTTACAATTTCTTCATTAAGGTTTGGTCTGCAAGGTTCCGTTTGGTCTAATGTATCTTTATCAGGGTAGAGATAAAGTGGAAAAAAATAACCAGACCCATACCTTCCAGCAGTTCCAGTAAGATTGAATTCTATAATTTCTTTGGAAATAAAAACATAACGCCAATCATTAACACATTGTCGTGCAACAACCAGACCTACATTATCCTCAACAATAAAATGCTGCATAACTTTACCACGAGGCATACAATGAAAACCTTTTGAATTTCCGGTATAATATGTATACCTAATATCAAAAGGACGATAATTAATATTAACTATTTTTTTAAAATCGGGTATTGGCATAAGGTCTTTTCTAGCACCTGCAACTGACCAATCTCTTGCGTCTTTCCCAAGATTAAAACGAGTTCTTGCAGTTTCAATATCTAATGAAATAAAATCGGTTATCGTGTCTTTAACTTGTTTTATTGATTCATGTATAGTAAAATCATCTCGTGCAGTAACTATTCCAACCGAATTCACTGGAAACAACTCCTGTAAATCGAATCCCTGTTTATATTCTTCATCACCAGAAAAATCTTTATGCACAAGAAAGTAATAAGGCGGAACAGGCTTTATTTTTTTCCACTTTATTGTTTTTAATGTTTTTTCAGAAAGAATTTTATATTTGCTTTTTCGTAAGCCATATATATCTGAATGAAAAACCTCGGCAGGTGTATTATCTTTTTTCTTGCCGGTTTTTATAAATAAATTAATACTTACTCCTTGCTGTATGTCAAAAACATTTTCGTCTTTACTGCCATCTGGGGCTGTTTCTTTCTTTTTTGCGTTACCATGAAGGTCGAGAATATAAATTTTGTCAAACGCTTGTAGTATGTTCCACCGCATACCACGAAATGTGGGATTATCTAAAAAACTGTGATTATTTATAAAAGCCAAAACACCATCACCAAATTTTTCTATAAAATTTTGTCCAAAACGAATAAATTTTACATAATCGTCATTTATCCATTTGGGATTTTTTTCTTTTAATTTTTCTATACCGCCCGGTTCTTTTTTATAGGCTTCCAAAAATTCACTTTTTGTAAAATTAGAGCTTTCTCCCGAATATGGCGGATTGCCAAGAATTACCATTACAGGAGTTTCTTTTTTAATATTGTTTGCTTCCTTTGCTTCGGCTGTAAGCCATTCCACCATTGGCAGGTTTATAGCGGTATTTTCCGGTTCATCAAGGGTATTGGTAAGATAGACACGCAAGCGGGAATTTGCTTCTCCTGTATATCCGGTTTCTTTTAATGTCATGGAAAGTTTGAAATGAGCCATTGTATAACTTGCCATGAGGATTTCAAAACCATTCATGCGGGGGATTAAATGTTCTTCGCAATAGCCGCTCCACATACCTTTTTGATTTGCAAAAGATGAATAAATTTTATTTATTACTTCGGCAAGGAAAGTTCCGGTTCCGGCGGCAGGATCAAGTATTTGTACTTTATGGAATTCTTGTTGAATGCCTTTTATTGGCGGTTTTATTTTTGAATTATCCGCTAACCCTTTTGTCAGCCCAAATTCTTGTTGAAGAATGTCATCAACTGTCTGGACAATAAATTGTACGACAGGAAGGGGAGTATAATATACGCCTCGGCTTTCTCTCAATTTAGGGTCATATTCAGCAAGAAATGTTTCGTAAAAATGGATATAAGGGTCTTGATTGGCTTTGCCAAATTCTTTGCGAATATCCTCTACGGCTACGCAATTAAATATTGAAGCAAGAGCATCAACGATCCAGAGAATGCGTTTATCAAGGTCAACTCCGGCTATGTAATGGAATAATTTTCGTAAAAAAGGATTTGACTGCGGTATAAGGTGAGCTGCAATAACCCTGTTGAATGTTTGGTTATCATGCTGATTAAGCCGAGCTGTAAATAAACCGTAGGCTAAAGTCTGTGCGTACATATCGGAAAATTCGTGTTCACCAAGATTGCTAATTAATATTTTACGAAACCCTTCTAATTGACCGGAAAGAGTATCACTGGGGTTGTTTTTATCTTTTAATGCAGAATAAATCACTTCGGAAAGCAGCCGTGCTTTTGCCGCCATCATACTGGCAAGCTCGGCGGATTTAAAAATTGTTTTTCCTGAATAATTAGTAAATTGATTTATTAAGGCATTGAAAGCATCAAATTGTTTTTTATCGGCTGTAATACTTTTATTTGCTTCGGCTGCTATAGAAACGGAAACAACCAAATTACCATCGACAAAAAGTTGAAAAGTCAGATAGTCGGTTATGATGAGATTGCCAAGAGATTTTTTATACCGTTCAAACTGCTCTTTATTTGCCTTATTAGCTATTCCAATGGATATATCTTTAGCCTCTATATACCCCAATGGAACACCGTCACGGGTTACTATAAAATCGGGGGCTCCACATTCTATATGTTTTGGTTCATTGGTAATGGACAGCCCCGTGGTAATACCCTCAAGGAGTTTCAGCAATGCAGGGCGGTAACTGTGTTCTGTTGCTTTGCCTGTACGGTAAATTTTATCAATTTCTTTTATATAGTCAGATAAATGTTCGTTCTTACTGCTCATAATCCCCCCGTATCCCCATCCTTCCCCTCATAAAAATACTCTACCAGTTTATCGCTTTTATATGTTAGTTGGCATTGGAATTTAATATCCTTAATTAATCACATTTTTTTAATCATTTCTAAAAATGGCTGTAGAAATGGCGAATTGAAATCAAAACCGCCATCACGAGCAGTTTCACCAATCTTTAAACCCACATATTTATCTGTAAAAGAAAAAAGAGTATGTAATTCATTTTTATGCGGCCTTTTAAATTCCTTATTATTTTTTTGAAATTCTTCTAAATAAGTTTTTATTATATCTTTGTGGGAATTCTCTTTAAATATTTTTAAACATAAGTCTTCAAGTCTTCCGCTTTTACACAATTTACCATTTTCATCTAATCCGGGAAATAATATAAATCCAATATTGCGATTATCTTGAACATTCATTGTAAATGGTTCTATCTTTTCTTTCATCAAGCCAGTTATTATTAAACTATAATTCACACTGTCTATTGCAGATTGAAGAGAATCCTCGCAATCACGAGCAATCAACAGTGAAAGAACATTATCGAATCCATCGGTAGCGGTTAATGTTTTTAATTCGTTTGTTAATTTTTTTACACCATCATATTGTCTTATTTGAATGTCATTCATGCCACTTTCTTGCAGCAAGAAAGACAAAAAGCGTGCATCATCTTTGCCTTCGGCTAATATTAACTTATTTTTATGAATTGGACTTGTCTTTTCTTCTTCATTTTGCAACATTATCTAACCTCTAATTTTGTTGAAAAAGCATGATCTAGCATTTCCTGTTCAAATATATGTGCTTTAATATTGTTATTAGTTTTACCGAGTCTAATGTAATTAATATTTGAAATATTGTTATCTTTAATCGCATTATTAAAAGATTTTATTGTCTCATAACTATGAGTTGTAGCAACAATTTGACAATCATAAACCTCGGTTGCTTTAATCAAAAATTTCCAGAGTTCGTCTTGTATGGAATAATGGATGCCTGAAGCAACTTCATCAACCAGAAATATATCAGCATTTTTAGTAGCTAAAAGCAACGCCATTGTAAGACACCGGCAAAAGCCATCACCTAGCATATTAACTGGTATTTTCTTTTTGTTACCAAAATCAGCATATATAACATTATTTCCATTATCATCAATTAGTTGAAGACGCATTAAATTAGATTCAAAAAGACGGAGCAGTGGTAGTATTTTTTCCTGTTCGTCAGCTTTGTCCAAAATCCCAAGATATTCATTGTTTTTTTCATATAGCTTCATGTCTTCACCCATATAGAACATTGAATATCGGGGCTTTGTTGAATCAAATTCCTTGAGATAATTATAATTATTTCCTTGAACTAGAAGATAAGCCAAGTAATCCGGAAACTCGTCTAATGTATGCTTTATGCTAAGTGCCGAAAAGTTTTTTACTAATGTAGTTATTCCATTTTCAGTTACAGGAAATTGAACAGAGGTTTCATAATCTTTCAAATATTTAATGTCAAGCTGCCCTTTCTCAAATTTATTGGAAGAAACGGTAATATTAATTTCATTTTTAAAATCGGAATTAAAAAAGAATTTTTTCCATACTTCTTTATAAGACCATGACCCACTGAATCTACGCCATGCAAAGAGTCTGTTAATAACATCATGGGAATAACAATCAAAATACAAAAAAAGTGCCTCTAGTAAAGTAGTTTTACCTGAATTGTTTTTTCCGCCAATCAGGGTAATTCTGCCAAGAGGCACATTTTCCAAATTTTCGAGAATTTTAAAGTTATGGACAGAAACAGAATTTACCAATTTTTACCTCTTAAATATTTAACCTATTATGCATAGCATAACAGAAATTTCCATAAAATACAAGGGCAAGTAAAGCCCTTGACCAACTCAAATGTGTCGACAGTGTCGACACAATCTTTACATCGGGAAAAACCTCGGCAAATTGAATCATGCGTCTAAGGCTTCGTAGTTCAAAGCTCTTGCCGAATCTCCTTGTCAATTGTTGCGACAGTGTCGCAAGAATCTTTCTGCCGTATTCAGCTCTCTCACCGCCAAGTAGCACCGAACCAATGTAGCGGCCTATTTCCCAATACATCAGCGTAACTTCCCGATTGGCATACGCACCGGCTCGGTTTTTACGGGTTTCTATGATTTTTGATATGTGTTTTAGAAGAGAGGCTTCATTAATGGAGAGCGCAGATTTGGCTTTGGGAGCTTTTTTCTTCAAGATTTTACCTCTTTAGGTAATTATACCTGATTTTTGTGAATTTCAGCAAGAAGAGAAATTTATCCCACCCACCCCTTGACACATTCCCCAAAAACAATATAAACTATTCTTGTATATTTCAAAGGAAGTGGGGTGCTGTTTGGCTGCTTGTGAGTGGTCAGGCAAAATCCTCCGCTAACCCGTAACTGTGATAGGGAAGAATCCGTCAGATACGGTCACTGTTTGGTGCTAAAACGCCGAGTGGGAAGACCGATGGATAAACCGCCTGACTACTTAATCAAAGATTAAATAGTCAGACAAGCCCTTAAGCCAGGAAACTTTGGTGTACGCCTTTTCCGTAGGAAAAGGTTATTTTTCCAAGCTTCGAGGATAAGCCTGTGAAAAGCCGGAGCTGCTTGCAGCAATTCATTTGTCAAATACAAATTTCTCATCATCAAAGAAATCTGGTCTTTTTCTGTTCAGGCTTCTTTTCGTAAGAAAAGGAGTGTTTTATGTTTTTAGAGAAGAGTCTCGCGCAGAGGCGCAGGGAATGCGGAGGACGCAGAGTTGTTGTTTTGATTCTTGTGCTTGCCTTCATATTCATTGGGTGTCCGTCGGGTGATGAGGAATGGGTTGATACGGCTCGTATTCCGGTGGGTGAATGGGATTCAGGATTTGATCGTTATACTATCACAGATGACTTGATTGATTATTTTATGGAAGGATCTGAATGGGAAGGAATGATTTTTCCTGACACAATAATCAAAGGCAGCATAGAACTTGCAAAAGATTTTTCAAAAGATTCAGGAGTACTCATTATTAAAGTAACGGAATCTTCTTTTGATATTGAAGAGAAATACACTGCTGTTTATTACAGAGACTTTGCTAGTTCAGATATTAAGCTTGCAAATCCTGTTGATGCCAATTATTTACCAGTAGCAGTTAACGATTATGAGACGGCTCTTACAACTTTTACTCAAGGTAGTGTATCAACCTATGTATCGATGTGGGGGAGTTATAGCCGTTAATGTTCTATGTTATGCGCCATGCTAAAACATTTTTCTCGGCACTGCTGTTCCTACTGCTGCCCTTTTCTCTATTTTCTCAAGATGATGGGGACAGTGAAATTTTATTCACTGAAAACGATGGTATAACAGTTGTAGGAACAGCGCAAACTTCACAGCAAATGGATGTAATTGACAGGGAAGAAATCGAGCGCAGGGGAACGGCAGATGTTGCAAATCTGTTACACGAAACTCTTGGGGTGAATGTTGTCCGCTACGGTGCTTACGGTAATCAAGCAGGGATAATTTTGCGCGGGTTCGATTTAAAACGGTTTGCAGTTTTGATAGACGGAATCCCTGTAAACTCCTCTCTAGACGGAAAGTTTGACATTAATCAGATCGATCTTAATTCCGTTGAACGAATCGAAGTTATTTATGGCGGCTCGGACTCCAAATACAATGTGTCGGGTGCGTTTGGTGGAGTGATAAATATCATCACGGTAAAAAATCAGCCGCAGGGGCTACGGCTTGGCGGTTCTATTTACAATACTTCCGCCATGCCTGGCGAGTACCGTGACCGTAACGGAACAGTGCAAAGCCCCCACTGGGAAGATCTTGTAGATACGCAGAATCTAACGCTTTTTGCATCGTATGGCGGGCTCACAGATTCAGGCAATGCGTTTTCAGTTTCTGCAAATATGTTTGCAAACCGCGCGCAGAATCATTTTCTTTTTACGGATTACGCAAATAATACTCGTCGTAAGGATAACAATGAAATATGGGATGCAGGTGTTTCCGCATCGTTGGTTTGGGAATTGCCTGATTTAACAAAATTAATTGCTTCATCAAATTTTTATTATGGCGATAAAAATTTTCCCACATCAGGTTTTTCTTCTAACTTTGGCAATCAGCAGGATTTTTCTACGTGGCAAAATTTTATGATAGATATGCCGCGTGCTTTTCACGACAACCTTGCTGCGGAGTTTTCTCTTTCATGGCAGTTTAACCGCCTTGATTATACTCCGCCTGCCAATGCCGCATCCCAACATGATCAACACAGTCTGGGTGTTATCAACCGATGGAGTTGGTTTACGACGGAACAGCTCACTTTGCGCAGCGGCATAGATTATCGTTTTGTTTCGCTTGATTCAACGGAAATTGGAAACCGCAACAGACATGACGGCGGTGTTTACCTTACAGCAGAATGGTATGCTTCAGATCGATTGCTTATAGTTCCTTCGGTAAAAGTAGTTTTTTCAGGCACGCCTGCAAACGATGGGGCGGCAAGTACGGCAGTAATTCCAAAACTTGGCATCTTGTGGAATGTTACAGATAACTTTGTTATAAGAAATAATTATTTTCGCAGTTTTAAATTCCCCGACTTTGAAGAACTGTACTGGTCAGGCGGTGGAGGAACTGGAAACCCCAATCTTCGCCCTGAAGATGGTTGGGGTGCAGACATTGGAGTTGCATGGCAAGGCAAAAAGTTAAAACTGGAAAGTGCTTTTTTTACTCAATGGATAAAAGATTCTATTCACTGGTTTGCAGGCAGCAGCGGCACATGGCGGCCGGAAAATGTTGGGGGGGCGGTTTTATTTGGTTTAGAAACCAAAGCGGCTTTTGAAATACCTGTTTCTATCGGTCCTATAAAAAAAATTATTCCATCGGTTTCGTATCAATATTTGCTTAGCTATCTATTAAGCTACGGCTATACATTTAATTCCGATAAGCGAATACCTTACAACCCCGAACACACAATCAGCGGTTCTTTGGATTTTGTTTGGGCGTCAGGTTCTTTGTTAATTAGCGGACATTTTGAAAGCATGCGTTATAATGATACTGCCAATCTTACGGAGTTAAAGCCGTATTTTTTGCTTAACGCTATTGTGAATCAGAAGATAGGAGAGAGTTTTACGATCTTTGGTGCGGCGCGGAATATACTTAACATTTCTTATGAATCGTTTTATGATTATCCTATGCCGGGATTTACTTTTACTTTGGGAATGAGAATGAATATTTCCCAAAATGCATCTCACAGAGAACACAGAGGCACGGAGCTCACGGGGGAATGAAAATGAAGATTGTTTTTTTAAGATTGATTACTGCTGGATTTGTTTTCTTATTTTTATTTGGATGTAGTGCGAAAAAAGAACGGACGGTTACTGATCCTTTGGGGCGTTCTGTTGTTATTGGTCGGTCTGTTAATCGGGTTATTTCTACTGCGCCGTCGAATACGGAGATAATTGTTGATCTTGGTTTGGCGTACAAACTTGTTGCAATAGACCGCCACTCTGCGGATATTGAAGCGCCTGCGGATTATCCTCAAATTCCTGAAGGGCTGCCGTTGTTGGATTTTTTCTATCCCGATGCGGAGGTGATTATTAATCTTGCGCCGGATTTAATTATTGCAAGCGGCCATAACCCAACCGGCACAGGCGATGACCCCTTCCGTCTGCTAAGCGAAATGGGAATCCCCGTTATTTATATTTCCATGAGCAAAACCATCGAAGACATCTACCACGACATCGCATTTATCGCAGAACTTTTGCAAGCAGAAAAAGAAGGCGAAGAGTTAATTGACAAGATGAAAATGGAAATTCAAAGTATAACAGAAATCATTCTCAACTACCCACTACTCACTACCCACTACTCACTCTATTTTGAAATTTCCGCCGCACCTGACATGATGACATTTGGAAAAGACAGTTTTATTCACGATATGATTTCTATAATTGGAGCACGCAATATTTTTGAAAACGAAACATGGCTTGTAACGCCTAGCGCAGAAGCAATAATTGAACGCAACCCCGATGTTATCCTTACCAATGTAAATTATCTTGATGATCCAATTGGTGAAATAAAATCACGTCCGGGTTTTAACCATATTAACGCCGTTATGAATAATCGCGTTTATCAGATCGATACCAATTCTTCCGTGCGAGCTTCCGCCCGCATTGTTTTGGCATTGCGGCAGATGGCGGAAGCGGTATATAATGAGTAGATTATGAGAAAAAAAATTATTTGTTTTGTTATTATGCTTGTTGGGGTTGTTTCTTTTTTGCCGGCAGCAACAGATCAATTTTTCTTTGAATTGAACGGCGGAGTATGGTTTTACCCGGGGTTTGGTGCAAAGGTTGGTTGGATGCATTTCTGGAATAATGAAAAAATTGGGTTTATTGCTGATGTCAGTTATTATAACAATGGTTTTGTCCATAAAGATGAAGGGCATGACTGGAGAGAGGAAATTAAAATAGCTCACAATTTTGGAATTGCGGCAGGCGTAGTATTTAATAACATGGGGTTTAACGGCGCGTTACGCACAAGCCAACATATAAAATTAAAGGGTGTATATTCAATATGGGACAGGCCTTCTCTTAGTGGTCTTGGCTTGGATGTGGGTTTTAAATTAAATTGGTTTTTTACTGAAAAAACTGCTTTGTCAACAGGAATAGGGTTGGATATAGTTCCCTTACCATATCCTTATATTTCATTAGGCATGACATTTACCAGAGGCAAAAATTAAAAGAAAATTTATTTTTATAAGTATAGTTATCTCTCTTGTTATAATTGCCGCAGCAGCTTCTCTTGGTAGTTCAAATATTAATCTTGGCAGTACGATATTGGTAACGCTGCACAAAATTTTTGGGCTGCCGCTTAGTGAGGAAATTACTCCTGCGGTTGTTTCCATTGTGTGGCAATTAAGGCTGCCCCGTGTGCTGTTGGCGTTTCTTGTGGGCGGCTGCCTTGCAATGAGCGGCGCGGTGTGCCAGTCTATTTTACGGAATCCGCTTGCATCGCCCTACATTTTAGGGGTCTCCTCCGGCGCGTCTCTTGGTGCGGGTATAATTATCATAAGCGGAATTGCGCTCCCATTGCTTGGGTTTTTCACTTTGCCGCTGACGGGTTTTGTCTTTGGTCTTGCAACTGTTTTCTTTGTTGCCGCTGTTTCTTCCCGCCTTGACAGGTCAATGTCGAGTAACACAATAATTCTCTGCGGTATGGTGCTCTCGCTTTTTTTGAACGCTCTGCTTACAACTTTAAGCGCGGTTTTTTCAGACGATCTGCGCCGTATCGCCCTCTGGCAGATGGGAAGTTTTGCAATGCGGGGTTGGTCATCGGTTTTTGCACTGCTACCGTTTTTTGCAATTGGCACTGCGGGGATTTTCCTTTACACAAAGGAGATGGACATTTTAAGTTTTGGCGATGATCAGGCAAAATCCGCAGGAGTGGAAACAAGCGCACTGAGAAAAAGACTGCTTGCCTGCTGCGCAATACTCACAGGAGCCGCCGTTGCCCTTAGCGGCGTTATCGGCTTTGTTGACCTCATTGCACCTCACGCTGCACGCCGAATAATCGGTTCAAGGCACAAACATTTAATTCCCATGTCGTTTATCCTTGGCGGATCTTTAATGGTGGTTACAGACCTTGTTGCAAGAACAATTATCTCTCCTTCGGAATTGCCTGTGGGAGCAATCACTGCGCTGATTGGCGCACCGTTCTTTGCGTGGATTTATTTTAGACGGCGCAACGGAAAGGGAGCGCAATATGCTTGAAGTAAAAAATTTGTCATCAGGATATGGTGCAGAAACCGTTATACGCAACATTACCTTTACTGTGGGTAAAGGCGAAAGTCTTTGCATTTTGGGACCAAACGGCTGTGGGAAAAGTACTTTGTTAAAAGCAATTGCTCGTATAATTGATTATAGCGGACTTGTAACATTGGAAACTGACACGGAGGGGTCGCAAATCGATATTAAAGAAATTCCGCGCAAAGAGCTTGCAAAAAAAATCGCCATGCTGGAACAAACAACCCAGATGCACTTTCCCTACACGGTTTATGAAACTGTTTCCATGGGGCGGTATACATGGTCGCAGGGCTTTTTCAAAAACCTTTCCACCGAGGACAAGGAAATTATCAAAAACATTTTAATCAAACTTGATATTTGGGACATCAAAGACCGCATGATTGACGAACTAAGCGGCGGAACATTGCAGAGGGTTTTTCTTGCACGGACTCTTGCACAAACGCCGGACATCATTTTACTTGACGAGCCCGCCAATCACCTCGATCTTAAACATCAAATAGAGCTTCTTAACTTTTTAAAATCGTGGGTAAAGGAAAACAACAAAGCATTAATCGGCGTTTTTCACGATTTAAACCTTGCATACTATTTTGGCGACACAGCTCTTGTATTGAATAATTCCGCAACCCTTGCAGGCACAGTTGCCGCATATGGAAAAATCGATGAAGTGTTAACCAAAGAAACCCTGACGGCGGTTTACGGGGTTGATGTTTGCGGGTTTATGCGGGAGGTGTTGGGGAAGTGGGATGCAAGGTGATGTGAAAAAGGCTTGAAAATTCTTGTGGTTTTTATTATACTTTATTATATTATGGAGAATTACAGGAGGTAAGTATGGGTGATTTCTGGTCAGAAGAACAAAAACAAAATATAACCTTTTTTAATGAAAAACTTGAAGAATTATCAAATAATCCTCTTTACAAGCTAAAATTCGTAATTATTTCAAATGAGGAAATAAAAGGGTTTTATGACACATTTGAAGCTGCTTTAAGTACTGCGGTGGTTAATTTTATCAGCGGTGAATACATTATCCAACAAATTCTGCCGGAAAATGAAACTGTTAATTTTCTTTCTCCCGCTCTGGCTCTGGTGTAAAAATGGCTATATATAATAAACAATCAATTGGTGTAAAGATTAATCCACCGTTACCAAAAAATTCACATATAGCAATAGACCTCTCTCCTATTCCATTACTTAAAGAGGGGTTTAATATACCTGTCGAAATTTCTACTGCAAGTTCCTTTAAAAACCCTCCTTTAAATACACCTCTTTCTTCAATAGTGGTAATGGCTCATTTTGATACAGGAGCTAGTTATACATCAATAGATATAGAATTAGCAAAATATCTAAATCTCTTTGCAATAGGACAAACGGAAAATCGTACTGCATCAGGATCACAAATTATGCCTAACTTTGCTATTGACATTAGTTTTCCTGCCACAAAACTAACACCTATTTTTAATCTTCGTATAAGTTCATGCAGATTAGGTTTTAATTTTACGAATAATATGAACCCTTCAAAGCCTCAAAATTTTGGCATACTTATTGGACGAGATATAATGTCTCGATGGAACATAGTATGGAACGGTCCTTCATCTACTGTTATTGTAAGCGATTAAGCAATTGGAAAAATCGATGAAGCGTTAACCAAAGAAACCCTGACGACGGTTTACGGGATTGATGTTTGCGGGTTTATGCGGGAGGTGTTGGGGATGTGGGGGTAATTTTTTTTACCGCACGCAAAGGTGCAAAGAGTGCTACTTGTAGTGAAGCTTCCAGAAAACGGAGCAGGGGTCACGACTGACGCTGATTTACGCGGATTGAGCGCAGATTTTCACTGATTATCTATGAGAGCTTAGATGGCTTATCCTATCCTAGCTTTATTAAAATTTTAAATTTTTAAGATTTCTGGGTTAGATATATTTATCTTAACTAGCTAATATCTCCGCGTTGATCCGCGTCTTTTTCTGCGTAAATCAGCGTTTCATGGTAACCACGCTTGTTTTAACAGTTACACTAAAATTCCCGCACAGCGCGAAACAAGTCCTCTGCCAACGCGATCCGCGACTAACGCAAAGATAATCTGTGCCCGATTGTGTTTGTATATCTAAAATTGTATGGAGCAATGAATTCAGAATGTAGCGGATAAGTTGCTAAGTGCCTTTTTTTGTTTTCCGTGATATAATATAAATAGGGTTTTGAAGGAGACATAAAGGGTGGAAAATCAGAATATTGAATGGAAAGAGTCTTGGCGAGATGAGTACCTAAAATGGATATGCGGTTTTGCCAACGCTCAGGGCGGACATCTAGAAATTGGGCGTAATGATAAGGGTGTGGTAGTAGGGCTTTCTGATGCAAGACGACTTCTTGTGGATATACCCAATAAAGTTCGCGCTACAATGGGTATTGTGGCAGAAGTTAATATTTTAAATGAAAACAATTTAGATTACATTGTTATTAATGTTTTAGCTCATCCAAATGCCATTAGTTATAGAGGCAGATACTACCTTCGCTCCGGTAGCACAAATCAGGAATTGACCGGGTTTGCGTTAGATGAACTAATGTTTCGTAAATACGGCAGGACATGGGACTCCGCTCCTGTGCCTCGTGTAAATATAAGTGATTTTTACAATGATGCGTTTGATATATTCCGTAGAAAAGCAGTGTCAAGTAAAAGGCTTACAGAAGAAGATGTTGAAATCAGAAATGAGGAACTTATCAAAGCATTAAAATTGTCTGATGGAGATTATCTATTAAAAGCGGCAATTTTGCTGTTTTATCAAGACCCTGAAAAGTGGTGTCTTGGCTCTTATGTAAAAATTGGTTATTTCAAGAACGATGCGGATTTAATTTATCAGGATGAAATTAACGGCTCTTTAATTGGCATAACAGATCGAGTTATAGAAACAATTTTCACTAAATATTTTATAGGATTAATTCGATACGAAGGATTACAAAGGATAGATGAATATCCAATGCCTCGTGAGGTTTTGCGTGAAGCCATCTTGAACGCTGTTGTACACAAGGATTATAGTACAGGCAACCCAATTCATATAAAGATTTACGATGACAAAGTAGTCATTTATAACAACTGTCAAATACCATCAAATATTGAACTTGATCATCTGCTTTCTGGGATTCACTCAAATCCATATAATCCGCTAATTGCAAACAGTTTTTTTAGGTCTGGGCAGATAGAGGCTTGGGGGCGTGGCATTGAAAAAATGAGAAACGGCTGCTTGGCAGATGGTCTTCCGGAGCCGGAATTTTCAATTAAATCCAATATATTCACAATTTGCTTTCGGATAAGGAATAATAGTAAAAAAATGGAAGAAGCCGACGCTTCAAATTTCGGTGTAAATTTCGGTGTAAATTTCGGTGTAAATTCGACTCAAAAAAAGATAGTTGAGCTTATGACAATAAACCCTGAAATTAAGACACAAGAAATTGCCGACAAGCTGGGTTTATCAAAGCGCATGGTAGAATATTCAATTCGTGATTTGAAAAAAACAGGTCTAGTTGAGCGTGTTGGGTCGGATAAAAAGGGTAAATGGGTAGTAAGTAGGTAAAAGTTAAAACTCCCGCACAGCGCGAACCTTATATGAAACAAGCCCTCTGCCAACGCGATCCGCGACTAATACTGAAAAACATAGGTTTATGCGGATTAAGTGCTGATTTTATCCAAATCCTTAACACCCGTATAGTTAAATTTGCAACTTTTTTCAAAATTCTTTCAAATTCCTCCAAAAACGATAAAGCAAAACGGTACTTCCACACCATATATAGGTATCTAAAACACTTAGTTTTCTAAGTGTTCTGGGGGCAGTCCGCTTATCTGGAGAGCAGACGAATGTCTGCGGTAAAATAATTTCATCTCCAGCGGCGAACGAAGTGAGCCATACGGACTGCAATATATATTCAAGGAGTTAGTATTATGAAAACTAACAAAAAATTTAAAGCGAGCGTGTTCTCGTCCCTTTTCTCTGACCCCGATATTCTTCGGGAACTGTACTGTGCCCTAGAAGGCGTGTCTCTGCCGAATGATGTGCCGGTGGTTATCAACACATTGGAAGATGTCCTTTTTATGGACATGATCAACGACATCTCTTTTGAAATAGGCGGTAAGCTGGTAGTTCTGATTGAGCATCAGTCCACTATTAACCCCAATATTACACTCAGGCTTCTTATGTACATAGCCCGTGTGTATGAACAAATAATGGGGGATCAAAATCTTTACTCATCAAAACACCTGCCAATTCCAAGACCTGAATTCTTTGTTCTTTACAATGGCAAAGACCCTTGTGATGATGAGACGCTACTCAAGCTATCTGACTCTTTTGAAAGTTTGGCTTCTTTTGGACTGATAGAAAAAGACATTCCCTCGTTGGAACTTGTGGTAAAGTTATACAACATCAACGAGGGCAAGAATGCAGAGATAGCAAGCAGGTGCAAAACGCTTGCGCAATACAGTGCTTTTATAGCAAAGGTTAGAGATTTAGAGAAAGAGGGACAGCCCCGGAAAGAAGCGGTAAAAAACGCTATTTACTATTGCCGAAATCATGATATACTTAAAGAGTATTTGGAAAAACACGCTAGCGAGGTATATAATATGCTAACAACCGAATGGAATTGGGACGATGCCAAAGAAGTCTGGCAGCGGGAAGCTCGGGAGGAAGGCAGGGAAGAAAACTCCAAGCAAGTTGCTCGCAATTCTCTAGCTGAAGGATTGCCAGTCGAAGTTATACACAAAATCACAGGGCTTTCAACTGAAACTATACAGAGCTTGTAACAAGACGGGGTCACGACTGACGCTGATTTACGCGGATTATGATGGGTGTGGTTTGATATTGCTGTGATCCCTAGATGTTTTATTTTACTTCTGGATTAACACGGATTAAGAATTAAGAATTTTAATCAGTGTTAATCTGCGCTTAATCCGCGTTAATCAGTGTCAATGGGTAACCACGCTTGTTTTAACAGTTACACTAAAATTCCCGCACAGCGCGAACCTTATATGAAACAAGCCCTCTGCCAACGCGATCCGCAACTAAAGCAAAGCCGTTTCCAAAATTATGATATGTTGTAAAAGAAAGAAAACCAGATCCCACTGTTGAAGACCAGTACATGCTATCGCCAAAACCACCCAGACTTTTTTGCTTTAGGTTTAGATACATAAAACTAAGCTCATCCTTATCCGGCAGCCTCCAGTTGGTAAATCCATTTATGCTCAATAGTCTGACCATATCGTTTGCGGAATTCCAGTTAGCTTCAAATTCAAAATCGGAAGGAGCGGCTTCCAAATATTGCCAGCCGTCAGAATTATCTCCTTTGTCGTAAAATACAATTCCTCCGGCTGGGCCTGCGTCCCCTACTTTATAAGAACGACTTTCTTGAGCATGGCTTGACTGATTTGAAACACAGCCTATAAACAAGAATGTTAAACATGTTAAAAATATTATTCTTTTCATTTTTATTAGTATACACTAAAATATGCACCCACCGCCAGAGGAGGTGGGTTTCCATGTTACATTAAAATATTTATTCTTCTTCCCACCAAGTAGCTAGAATTATTACCTGACCGTTGCCGCCATTATCACCACGATTTTTATGAAAACCACCCTTTCCCCCTTTTCCCCTCGAACTTCCGATAAAAGAGAAAATAGCACTATCTATATCAGTTATAATCCCCGCTTCTCCGCCATAGCCACCGTTAGAGCCTCTGTCATTTCCATTAGACCCCGCAGCACCGTTAGCGGATACCCAACGAGTTACTAAAGTGCTTGTATATGCTGCAGACGCGCCGCCACCGGAACCGCCGCCAGAATTGCCGCTACCAGCACCGGTACGATTATGTCCTCCCCTGATGCCACCGTTTGCAGTAAGGGTTATATTCTTAGCAGCCCACTTTACCGAAGTTGTTCCGCCATCGCGTCCGGCAGCGCCCGTATTCCACGCTGCGAATCCCCAATTATCAGTATACGCATTTCCACCAGACCCGCCACCGCCTACATGTATCTGTAATAAGACTGGTTCTTCTGCTGATAGCCTCATATAAGCCGCGCCGCCGCCACCGCCGCCACCGCCAACCCCATTGCCACATGTAGAAGCCCATGTTGTTTCGTTATGACCACCCTGTCCGCCGCCACCGCCGCCAAGGGCATAAATTTCTATTGTTGCAGGATAACTCTTGTCAAAAGAATAAGTTTGAGTATTTTCAACACCAGATTCATATATTGTTTCTTCTACTTTTTTTAAAAGGATTCTATGATTAAGCTTATAATATATACCCCTTAAATTTCCTACTCCTTCTAGTACGGTGTTATCATTAATAACCCATGTTTCATCTTTATCAAAGTAGGTTCTTGCTTCTACCGTCTCATAAATAGTTCCAGTATCTCCGCGAGTAAGGGTTATTCGTGATGAATTGTTTACATCGATTTCCCTAAGCTGTTTTGTTGCATGTTTGCCTAATTTAGGTATATCACCAAAATCCATCCCGGAAAATGAAACATTGGTAAGATCATAAGAAGAATTATTCCTAATGGTTAAATTTGGAAGACCTGGCTCTGCCCCACCCTTCTTCTTGCCATTATTCCCCGTCAGATCACACCCTGCAAGCCCCAACATCAGGACAGCAGCCAACAAAAGTACTGAAATTTTTAGTAATTTTTTCATTTTTTTCTCCTCATTTTTTTTCTGTTTTCATACGAAAACAGGTTAAGTTATTAACTCTTAAAATTTATTTTTTTTACCAAGACATAATTGGCAATGGTGGTTTTAGTTCTTTCACCATCGTTCCGTCAAAACCATACCGGTAAACAAAGCCATTTTCCATGTCTATCTCTGTAAACGGCCAATTATCAAACACCTGACGAATAAAATGCCCTTCCAGTTTCTTCCCCTCGTTGGGGATATTTTCAAATTTGTACACACCAATCATATTTGGCTGGATTGAAACACTGTTGTTACCGGCTTGCCCCAGCGTTCCGCTCATATTTCTGAATTCCACCGGCTGATTGTGCATATTTGTAATTGCTATGAATGCACCCTTGTGTTCAAGATTTGCAGGTTGAGGAATCTGCATCGTGTATGCTTTGTCCTTTTCTATTACAAGGCTGGGCTGGATGTTGAAATCCACCCCACTTGCATATATCTCGCCATAAACAGGATCGATGAGCTCCAAAAAGTGATTTATCAGAAAAAGATACTCCATGGAAAAAGTTGTACCAAAAACAGTCTCACTGACTTGCACATTTACCGTCACAGATCCTCCTGCATTTAAGGGTGGATCAAAAAGTACAGGACCAGCAAAACTTCCCCGCCGGACTTTTACCAAGTAGCTAGAGTCATTTTGAAATGTTACCCTGCCGGTTGGTGCAGGCTTCGATCCGTTATTATCATCACAACAGGCTGCAAACAGAAACAGCAATAGCAAGACAGATAAAACCACCTTTGAAATATGTTTTATTATGTTCTTCATCTTAACTCCAATACAAAAATAAAAAATTATGGTGAACTAAGGAGATCTGCAGTATTCATAAGACCATTGGTTGTCACCACCGCTGTCCAATCATTGGGATCTTCCGAAGGTGCTGGTGTTAATTGGGTAAGTACAATGGTATACGCATGTCCATTCGTAAAAGTGGGCATATCAGTCTCGTCCTCAAATCGTACCGGAACCTCAACGGCGTTATTCACATAGACATTAAGATTCCTCGGCACTTCGTCTGAGATGAATTCGTAGTCTGCTCTTCGTCCGCCGGCAAGAACATTTATACCTCCTTGTCCGATCATAGGCTGATTAGCAGTTCTAAGTTGCACCCCCCAGCCTGCATTATTCACCAGAGTAAGGTTAGCAAAAGGAAGAATAATATTGTCAAACACAATCGGCTGATTCCCTGCTGGAAACGCCAACTCTACCATTCCGGGTCCCACAGGGTCGGGCTGAAAAAGCTGGTTAGAGAAAACACCTGTTGGGGTAAAGGTTACTATGTTCTGTGTCTGATTATTGAATGCCACCCATACCGGATAAAGGTTGCGTGCATCATTGTTGGGAGTATTTATCACGCGCCCATATTCCCCTCTGGTAAGAAAAGCTACCACTCTCCCTTCTGGAGAATTTTCTCTTAATTCAAGAGCGTAATCACGGCTGTTATTGTGTACCCTATAACCAAAATTGCCGTCAGTTGTTGACATGAGGGTTACGGTAAAATTCCTATTTGCTCCATAAGTTACCATGGCAGAGTGATCTGGTATTGCCTGCTCTCCATTAGCGGAAAATTGGCTAACTTTTACCGCTCGTACAATAACAAAACTGCCCACTTGATAATTGGATTTATCCTCGAAATTCAAATTAGCCCTCTGACCTGCTCTTACACCACCAATTATGAACGGCTCTGCAAGAAGCTCTCCGTCAAACAAGAGCATGTCATGACCAGTAGGGTTTATAATTTCTGTGCGTCCGGCTCCATTATTTCTAAAACTGGAAGCAAAATACTTGCCATAATCCCCACCATTATCCGTACCCGTCGGCGGACACCCCGCAAGCCCCAACATCAAACCTACAACCAACAAAAGTGCCAAAATTTTTAGCAATTTTTTCATTTTCCTCTCCTCATTTGTTTTTTCTGCTTTCATACGAAAACAGGTTATCTAATCTTTAATACCGCCAGTAATAACCGGCAGCATTAAACCCTTAAATAAAAATTCCCTCTCCTCTACTTACTACCCAATAAAAAAAGTTAAAGGGTTAAAGAGTTAAAAAGCCCGGACGGAACGAACTGAATTAGTGTCATTCTTGGTGTAGCCGTTCCGACCGCCATCGCTGAAATTCTGAAGCCACGCGTTAGTACTATAGCTCTGCGACGAAGACCAGAAGTAATCGGTTGTCGGCATACCGCTGACAGCACTTGTACTTTGGTAAAGCAAATTCAATTCCCCTGCACTGGGCAAGAACCAATCGTTGTAAGTGACGCTGCCTACAGTAGTAGTATAATTAGCGGCATAATTTGCGGCTGTGTTGGTTACTGCCGTTGCATTGGTTGACTGCGCTGTGTCTGCATAAAATGCAACTATGATTTGGGTATCCTTTCTGCCGTTGCCTATGCTGTTTGATATGTGGGTAGGATCTGCTAAGTGTGTTGTGTTTGCTGTAAATGATGTTATTCCTGTAGTTGCCGGTATTAGAACATTGTCAGTTGCAGAACCGCTCCATCTTACAGTGGTGGTATGGGCGTTTGCAGGCGCAATTTCAAGGTAGTGGGCGGTGTAGTTTGCGAAGTATCCTGGAACACCTGCATTGCCATAGCCCTCTACGGTAAAGCCTAACGGTCTGCCTTCTTGTCCGTCCGCAATATAGAAGATTATGCCGCCACCAGGGCCGATGTCACCTATATTAGGCAAATCTGTAGTATAAACAGCAGTCATAACTGTACTAACAGTCATGCCAACCGCGGTAGCCATGGCTTTAATGGTCATTGGGGCATTATTCACTGGAGCTATCTTTATAGGAGGCGAAGAACTGGAAAATACAGGACTAAATACTGTTGGATCATTCCCATCTGTGGTGTAGTAAATAGTTGCCCCAACAGTTGTTGTCCCCAGAAGTATCTGTGTACCGAAAGGAACTTTTCCCGCCGGAATGTTTGTTATTGGTGTGGAAACTCTATTGGGGTCAGAGTCTGTTGTCACCGACAATCCCAAGCTTGGCTGTCCTGCGTGATGTCCAGTATTTTCTTTAGACCGTGCAAAGATGTAGTAAGTGGTATTTTCGTCTAAACCGGTGAATGTTGTACCGTCCTGCCAGCTGTCTGAAGGGGTTATGTTTACAGTGTTTCTGGCGTATTCAATAGTTTGACCGCCCGGGTTTCCGGAAGGAAATGTAGCGGCATTAATAGTAATACTGTTGCTGTTTTTTGAATTCAATGTAGGTATAGATACTACAGCCCCTGCCAGTTTGCTAGGGTCTGTTGTCACCGACAATCCTGTGCTTGGCTGTCCTGCATTATGCGTTGCATTTGCTTTTGACCGTGCAAAAATGTAGTAAGTAGTATCTGCGTTTAAACCAGTGAATGTTGTGCCGTCCTGCCAGTTTGCCGGGGCAGTATTTGTTGCGCTCCTGCCGTATTCAATAGTTTGACCGCCCGGGTTTCCGGAAGGAAATGTAGCGGCATTAATGGTTATGCTGTTGCTGTTTTTTGAATTCAACGTAGGTGTAGTTACTGCCACTCCTGCCTGTTTACCGGGGGGTGCCTTTTTGTTTCCATCGTCATCACAGCCTGTAAGTGACAGGGCGCTAAACCCAATTATTGCCAAAGCGGCAATAAATCCAATTAATTTCATTCTTTTCATTAAAATACTCCTTTTAAGTAATTTATATATATTTCAAGCATAAATCATAAAATAACTTAATGTTATGCCTGTAGTAATATAATACTATGTATAAAATAGTTTGTCAAGCAGGTAAAAGCCCCTATTATTACTTAATAGGTAGTATTAAAATGGTAAGTCTTCAGGACATTTTTGTTAATAATTTGAAAAAACATCGTAGAAAATGCGGTTTTACACAGGCTCAATTGGCAGAAAAAGTGAATGTCTCCACTCATCACATCTGCATGATTGAACTTTCCCGTAATTATCCCGCACTGGAACTTGTGGAACGCATTGCCAACGTTCTGGAAATAGAAATTTATGAATTGTTTATAAACCCACTTTCACCGAATAAAGAATTTGAGCAGCTTCGTGAAGAAATCAAAAATGATACAAAGCAATTACTTGAAGATTTTTTTGAAAAAATCCTTGCCGCTAAATGAAAAATTCCATAATATAGATTATGGGATTTAAGGAAAATCTAAAATCAGAATTGACATTTTCAGGTATGCTTGTAAAAGAGCTTGCAGCCAAATCCGGGGTTAATAAATATAGCCTTGATAATTATTTGAATGCTCGAGGGCAAATCCCCTCTATTGAAGTAGGGTATAAAATTGCTAATGCTTTAGATGTATCTGTGGAATACCTAATTACCGGTAAAGATAGCAAAGATGGTAAAGAAGCAGTTAAATCTAACACCGATATCCGAACAATAACCCAACTTGCTGAACAACTTGATGATGAAAACCGTAAATTTGTTATTGATTTTTTAAAATGGTTGAAAACTAGAAATTAAGGTAATTGCGCCTAACCCGGTATTAAAACAATTTAAACTTTCCAAACTTATACTGTTTTCCGTTGGAACGCGCAGTTAGATCATCAATAGTTTTGTACAAAAAAGCGGCAAAGGCGGATTCATTGCCGGCATCGGAAGTGGAAAAGGCAACAGTGATATATTTTTCATTATGAGCCGAAGACAAAAGACCCCGTGTTAAGGCGCGGAATGATGCAAGAGCGGCAGGACCAAGAACATCTGCGGCATCATCTTTTCCGCCGCCGGAACCAATATCGGGATAAACAAGAACAAGTGTGCCCTTCTGTCGGCTTGTAAAAACACCTGCCAATTCCCTTACAAGATAAAACCAACCCTTAACATGATCGTTTATCATAATCTCGATATCAGATAAAGGTATTTCTGCAGCGCTGCTTCTAATAGAAGGAGGCGAACAAACAAGAATTGCCTCATCAATGCGTTCCAAACGGTTCTCTGCACCCAACACCAATGTCCGTGCGGAAATGGGGCTGGAAGGGTTCCAGTCCAAAGACAGCCGTTTATCGTTTTCGGAAGCTGCGGGCTTTCCTGTACCCACAAGGTTTCCGGTACTCAACCTATTTGGAATGAGCGCGGCGGCGTATTGGTCAACGCGGTTAATTGTTTCGGCCTCGATAGCACGGCTAAGTGCAGATTCGTTGCCAACAATGAAGATACCTCTTGTCATATTAATAGTGTACTAATTGCTGCCTTTTATGGCAATATCATATTATGAAAATAGTTCGTGCCATGATGATTGGAGACATAGTCGGTGACCCCGGTCTTGAAACCCTAGAAGCCAAGCTGCCCGCCTTAATTAAGGAACACAATATCGACTTTGTTACCGTTAATGGAGAAAATGCCGCTGAAGGCTTTGGAATGATAGAGATCGATTATAAAAGAATCATTGCGGCAGGCGCGGATGTTGTTACTTCCGGTAACCATATTTGGGAAAAGCGGGATTTCTGGCCAATCCTGGAAAGTAAAATAAACATGCTGCGCCCTGCAAATTATAATTCAACGGTAGACGCGCCCGGGTCAGGTTTTACTCTTGTTGAAAAAAACGGAATTAACTGGCTTGTGATTAACCTGCAAGGCCGTGATTTTATGCGTGCTATTGACTGTCCATTTCAATGCTTTGATAAAATATTCAATAGTCAGATCGATGCAAAACCAATAGTCCTTGTCGATTTTCACGCTGAATCCAGCCGTGAAAAAGAATCCCTTGGCTACTATGCCGATGGCCGTGCCTCTCTTTTTGCCGGCACTCACACTCATGTACAAACCGCCGATGAGCAGATTTTGCCAAAGGGCTGCGCATATATTACGGATTTAGGAATGACAGGAATAACGGATAGCGTTATCGGCGTTGACCCGCAAATTTGCCGGGAAAGATTCAGTAAACAAGTTCAGTACCAAATGAAACCCGCTGCATCAAGTGACCCCGGCTTTTTACACGGCGTAATAGCAGAGATCAATGCTGATACCGGTAAGGCAGTGGGGATTAGACGGGTTTAATTATCCGGAGTAATACAATCAAGTTTCCGTTTTTATAGACCGTGAGATAATTGGGCGTAGTTGTTCAGGGGTTACTTTACCCGGGTCATTTATACCGGGGGGAAGCTGTCTGCCTTCTTCCGGCGGAACATCTTCTTCATCAAAAGTGCCGTCGGTGTCCCATAATTCGGTGGCCTGTGGCGATGGGCTATCAACAAGAGCAAGCTCATCATTTTCAAGGCGGACGGCAATCAGCTTTGTAACGCCGGATTCTTCCATAGTAACGCCCAACAAAGTGCCGGCACCGGTAACTGTCTTTTTGTTATGTGTAATGATAATGAACTGACTTGTATCACTAAATTCTCGCAGAAGATGCACAAACCGCCCGACATTTTGTTCGTCCAATGCGGCATCAATTTCGTCTAACAGACAGAACGGGCTGGGCTTTACCATGTAGGTTGCAAATAAAAGCGCTACCGCTGTCATTGAACATTCACCGCCGGAAAGAAGGCTTAGGTGTTCCAGTTTTTTCCCCGGCGGCTGTGCAAGAATTTCTATGCCGGATTCCAATATATGGTTTGGATCAGAAAGCCGCAGTTCCGCTCGCCCGCCGCCAAAGAGCCGCCGGAACATGTTGTGGAAATTCTTTTTAATACGGTTGTATGTTTCCAAAAAGAGAGCAGAAGATTCCTGGCGAATTTCCAATGTAAGGTCTTCCAAATCTTTGCGTGCTTTTTCAAGGTCTGCCATTTGATTGTTAAGGAAGTCAAATCGTTGTTTGGTTTCTGCAAATTCTTCAGGAGCCATAAGGTTTACAGAGCCCAGCTCTTTCATTTGAGAGCGAGACTTTGCAAGTTTATCCCGCAGGTTGGCAGGTGTTTCTGTAATAGTAAAAGTACGTTCTTCAAATTCCATTAAATCTCTGGAGTGTGTTTCCCGGAAATTTTCCTGAATATTTTTAATTTCCATGTCGGACTGCACAAGTTCTAAATGGATTTTTTCCAAAGCTTCCTGCACTTTGTTTAATTCTGTCATTCGTTTGTTTATAACTTCCCGCTTGCTTGCCACATTGTCATTCCGTTTGCGAATATCTTTTTCCAGTTTTTCCAGTTCAGTATTAAAAGCGGAAGTTCTTTCATCAATGCCGGCAATTTCGGCATGAACGCCCGCTATGCGGCGGTCAATGTCTTCCAGTCTTTTTTTATTAATAGCAAGTTCATCTCTGATATTTTTAAGCAGCGCTTCTTGTCCGGAAAGTTCGCGGCGGATAAGCCTTGCCTGTTCTTCTGCAGCTTCCGCACGGGTGTTCATTTGAGCGCGGTTAACTTTCATGTCTTCCAGAGTTACGCGGTATTCTTCTATTTTGGCAGTCAAAAGGATATTATCTTCACGCAATGTTTTTATACGTTGCCGCCGTTCTTCTATACCGTCTTTTGCGGTTCTTATTTGTGTATCCAATGCGCGTTTTTTTGTGATAATACCTTCCGGTGCAAGGAAGTCATCAATGAATGTGGGGGAATGTGAACGATAACTGTCAAAAAGTGCGGCAGCTTTTTCCGCATCTGCGGCAGCTTCGGATAAACCTGCGGCAAGAGAGGCGGCTATGTTTCCAAGATCAGTTACATCAATCCCTCCGGCTGCCGCAGTTGCAAGATCGTGGACAAGCGCTTCTCTTCCGCTTAACACTGTATTTAACCGGGCAAGAGTTTCCCGCAATGCCGCCTCTGCGTTTTTGCGTTCGGAAGCCGAGTACCCGTCTTTTTTTAAGCCTGCATCCAGTTCCGCTACAATGTCGTCTGTTATGCGGGCAAGGTCTTTTTCCAGTTCTGTAATTTCTTTTTCCAATTTGTGGATTTCATCTTCTGCCCTGCGAATTTCTTTTTCATTTTCTCCAATGCGGGAGGCGGCAAGCTGTATATTTTCTTCAAAAGAACGGATATTTTCTTCTATGCTTGCGCATTGTTTGCGCAAATCTGTAACAACTGCATCTTGCGCGGATGCATCATCATTTAATTCAGTTGTTTTTTGGATAGCCAGTTTTTCTTTTTCTTCATTCTGCCCAATTTTCAGTTTGTTTTCACTGCGCTGCTCGTTAAAAAGGCGGATTTCATTTTCCCGTGCGTTTTTTTCCAGAGCAAGACCGTAAATGTTTTTTTGCAGTTCTACAAGACGGGCTGCCATGGAGTTTACCTCGTCCATGTTTGCTTCCAACGCCTTGTTTTCATCTTCCATTTCTGTGCGGATTCTGTCACGGTCAGCGGTTCTGCGTTTTAAGGTATCGTTTTTTTCTTCTCTTTCATAACGGAATTGCTTTAACCGTAAAAGTTGAATATCAAGCTCGTAATTAAAAATTTCATCGCGCAAGGATCGATACTTAAGCGTTTTTTCTGACTGGACTTTGAGACTGTCATGGCTTCTTCTGACTTCGGTAAGAATTAAATCCACTTGTTTTACATTTTCTTCAGTTTTAGCCAAGTTGCGTTCTGCTTCTATACCGCGTTCTTTATAACGGGTAATACCGGCAGCCTCTTCAAACAAATACCGGCGTTCTTCCGCTTTTGCAGAAAGTATTTGATCAATCTTACCTTGTTCCATTACAGAGTAAGCTGTTTTGCCAACACCGGTATCCCAAAAAAGTTCTCGAATATCTTTTAATCGGCACAGTACATTGTTTATAAAGTATTCACTTTCACCGGAACGGTAGAGCCGTCTTTTAATTTCAATTTCCGGCATATCCATTGGAAGCAAGCCGGTGTCATTTGCAATTGCAAGAGTTACTTCCGCAACATTCAAAGGTTTGCGGGCTTCCGTGCCGCCGAAGATAACATCTTCCATTTTTTCTGCGCGCAGGGATTTTATGGCATGTTCGCCCAAAACCCATTTGACCGCATCAACAACATTGGACTTTCCGCAGCCATTGGGTCCAAGCAAGGCAGTAATGCCGTCATTGAACTCAATTTCAGTCCGATCAGCGAATGATTTAAATCCCAGAATTGTAAGTCTTTTTAAAAACATATGCTATTATAATTGGCCTTCTTTTTGGAAACCAGTGGCAAGTCTATGCATTAAAGCATCGACTTGTTTTTGACTTATCAGCCCAAAGTTTTCCAACGGACCTGTTTCTATTTGTTCAAAGGCAATGCCTTTATTTTCATATTCACAGAACATATTGGCAAGATAAACCGCTTCTACAAGGTCTTTGCAATCCGCAGATGCAGTTTCCGGATCATGGTGGTACCTTATTGCTGCAACAAGCCTTTCCGGAAAGTTCCATTTTTCCGCAATAAGGGCGCCAAGTTCCGCATGATTCATGCCGGCAGAAAGATTTTCAAATGTAGATGCCGGCAATTTTTTATCTGTGCAGAACCCTTTAATTTTTTCCAACAACTCCGGATGTACGCTGGAGAAAACAATTTTTCCCATATCGTGCAAAATACCGCCAACATAGACATCGTCCAGAAGGTTTGCATCGTTTTTAAAATTCTTAACAATATTGTAAGCATAAAAAGCGGTTTTATATGAATGTTCCCAAAGCCGTTTTTTATCCATAGTGTCATCACCAAGAATCTTTTGTGTACCGTAGGAGTACAGCAGATTTTTAATGCCTTTTATACCAACCATCTTTACCGCTTCTGAAATGTTGTCAACTTTTTTGGAAAGCATATATTGCGCGGAGTTGACAATTTTTAACAGATCAGCGGTAAGAGCCGGATCCATAGAAATTTGTCTTGCAATAATTGGCATATCTGAAGTTGGATCCGCAATAAGTTTTTGAATCATCATAATATTTTCCGGGAAATGCGGCAAACTGTTGACATGTTCCACAATCTGTTCAGAAAGTACAGATATATTTTCTACTACGGCAAGATCCAAAGGTATCGATATATTTGCAATTGTTTCTTTTTCTGTTGTTTTTATGGTAAAGCAATCATCATCAAATCCTATTTTTTTAAGCATCAATACAAGAATAACAAGACCAAGACCCGCACCTTCAGAATCATCTAAAAGTTGAGACAGAGCATCTTCTAGTGTGTCGTATTGTCTGGAACGCGCAAGTTTATCGTGAATACGGAGCTGTTCCGTTTTTGTAGCCGTAACATTGTTGCGTACTTCTATATTAATTGTATTTCTTTTTACCTGTAAGTTTATTTTTATATAAAGACCTTTTTCTTTTTGCAGCTGAAGATAATGTGTAATGTTGCTAAGGGTATCTTCTTTAAATCTTTCCATACCTTCTTTGTAATCTTTTGGGTCATTAATATCCAAGCCGCGTTCAATAAAATAAATACGTTTGGTATTTGCTTTTTTTGCGTTAATAACAAGTTCCTGAACACAATACACAATATAATCTTTTAGTTTATATTGATCCATTTGCTTTAAGAAAGCATCAACAACTTGTTCAATATAAATTTCTATTTCTTTAGGGAGAGTGTATGTAGTAATAGTCAACGGAAGCCCGGACTGTATGGCTTTTTTTATCTTGCCTTCGTCAACGACCAGTTCTGGAGCAGGATTCATTTTTTACCACCTCTTTTCATTGATACATTTTAATAATATCGATGTTTTATAAGTTAATCAAGGCTTTTTCTACTGTGTCATTTTGACACGCTTTTTTGACAAATTTGAAGGGCTGTGTCAATAGGGCAAAATTTCGGATAAAAATCTAACTAAAAACCCAATTTTACCCCTTAAATCAAGAGTTGGCATACATTTTGCTAAGTTATATAAAAAAGAGAGGGTATAAAAATGAAGAAGAAAAAAGAGATGGATAATAACCTTGCGGTTTATCTTAAAGAAATTAACCGGGTTCCTTTATTGACTCGTGATGAAGAGGAAAAGACCGCGAATGAGGCGGCTTCCGGCAATAGGGAAGCCAGAGACAAGCTTGTAAATGCGAATCTGCGGTTTGTGGTTAATGTGGCCAAGAAATACCAGGGACTTGGGCTGCCATTGGAAGACCTTATCAGTGAGGGCAATACAGGTCTTGTAAATGCCGTTGATCGTTTTGATGTTAATAAAGGGTATCACTTTATTTCATACGCCGTATGGTGGATACGGCAGGCAATAATGAGCGCGCTTTGCGAAAAAACAAGAATGATCAGGCTGCCTTCTAATCGTGCAGCTGAGCTTGTAAAAATAGAAAAGGCAAGAAAGTATATTAGAGATGAGGAAATTGAGGAGATTGCTCATTTGCTAAATATGGATAAAAACAAAGTATCTGAGTTAATAAATATTTCCAAAGATACACTTTCACTGGATAACTCTGTTGCAAAAGATAAAGACACTCTTTTGGTTGACTATATTGAAGACAGTCAGAGTACAGCACCAGATGAAGTTGCGGAATATAAAATGATGGAAATTGATATTGATAATGCGCTGAACTCCCTTAAAAAAGACGAGGCGGAAATACTCCGTTGTCATTTTGGCCTGGGGCGTAACCCAATGTCACTTAAAGAGATTGGAATGCGTTACAACCTTAGCAAGGAACGCATCAGACAGATAGAGGAAAAAGCGCTTTCAAGACTGCGTAACCCCAAGAGAAACAAAAAACTAAAAGCGTATGTAGCGTGATTTCTATACGAAGTCGATAAAATTCTCGCTATTAATTACATTGAATTTTACCTGAGGGTAAGCTTCCTTAAAAGATGAGGGGCAGGAAACTTTTTTCCTGCTGCTGCTTGTTCCGCTTTCCCTGAAAGTTAGGATATTTAGGGAATATACTGCCCCCTACAACTCCTGCGCCTGATACAAATCGCGGTAAACGCCGTCTTTTTGCACAAGTTCTTCATGGGTTCCCTGTTGGATAATCTTTCCTTCTTTAAGGACAAGAATTATATCCGCACTGCGAATTGTGGAGAGGCGGTGGGCAATGGCAATGATTGTTCGCTTGCCCTGCATTTTTGCAATAGCAGATTGTATCCTCGCTTCTGTCTGCATATCCACCGAGGCAGTGGCTTCATCCAGTATTAAAAGAGGCGCGTCCCGCAGAACTGCCCGTGCAATAGAGAGCCGCTGTTTTTGTCCGCCGGAAAGCCGAATGCCCCTCTCGCCAATTTCCGTATCAAACCTGTCGGGCATTTCTATAATGTCATCGAATACCCCTGCGGTTTTTGCCGCTTCTTCAATTTCCTTGCGGGAAGCGGAAGGTTTGGCGTAACCAATGTTATCTGCAATTGTTCCGTTAAAAAGAAAAGTGTCTTGCAAAACCATAGACATCTGGTTCCGCAGACTGTTCTGTGTTAAATCTTTTAAGTCATAGCCGTCAATAGTAATCCGCCCTATCTGCGGATCGTAAAATCGTGCGGCAAGCTGAATAATTGTTGTTTTTCCAACACCGGTTGGTCCCACAAGAGCCAAAGTTTGTCCCGGCTTAACTTCAAAACTGACATTTTCCAGCACAGGCGTTTCTTCCAAATAACGGAAACTGACATTTTCAAATTTTACGCAGCCCTGCGACGGAGGGAGTTCCGCCGCGCCAGGTTTGTCTGTTACTTCGGATGCCGTATCAAGAATTTCGATAACCCTTTCCGCTCCGGCAAAAGAATGCTGTGCGTTTTCCAAAAGCTGCGCTAAACCTGTAATAGGCGCGTAAAACAGGGCAAGATACAAAAGAAAAGCGACAACTTCTTCCGCGTTAAGTTTTAATTGAAAAGCCAAAAACCCGCCAAAGCCCACGACAATCACCGTACCAAGTGCGGTAAGAAATTCTACAGAAGGGTGAAAAATCGCACTTAATTTTAATGCCGATAACATAGCACTTGTAAACTCTCTTGTTTTGTTATCCACTCGTCCGCTTTCTCTTTCATGCTGACCAAAAGCCTGAATCTCCCTAACGCCGGAAATATTATCCTGAAGCTGAGAGTTAAGCTCCGCCATAGTTTTTTGCATTTGCCTAAAACGCGGCCTTACTTTTTTCATCATTATCCATGCCGAAGCAAGAATGAAAGGAACAGGAATACAGGTAAAAAGAGCAAGAGTGGGATTAATAGAAAATAAAATTATAATAACACCGACAAGCGTTACCGCATTGGTAATGGTTTCAGGAATGACATGAGCATAGAGCTGTTCAAAAGTTGCAGTATCATTGACGACACGGCTCATCAGATCTCCGGTTTGCCGTTTGTGAAAAAACGCCAGTGAAAAACTTTGAATACGATTATAAACAGTCATTCTAAGATCGCGCACAAGATTCCACGCCGCCTTGTGAGGCAGATAACTGCTTAAAAAACGGAACAGCACCCTAAGCAGAAAAAGCGCAAGCAGAACAGCCGCCAAAACATAAATTTCTCTCATGTCCTGTACCCCGCGTTGAACAATCCCTGTCATTCGCGCAAGCAACCTAGGCGCAGCAAGATTAAGCCCCGTTAAACACAATGTTGAAAAAGCTCCCACAAGCAGCAGCCCCCGGTATTTTTGCGCCTCTTTAGCAATTCTCCATAATAGTTTCATGATTTTTTCCTTGTTAAATTTCCCTTGCAAGCCAATCCAAAACATTGAGCTTTTGAATACCGTTATCGTTTGCGGGAGGATCATCATCCATCGTTAAAAGAAATTTTGGGTAATGATCTTTTATTGCGCGCAAAGAACGCAGTTCCCTTTCAAGAGTTGCTTCATCACGGACAGAGAGGGCTGTTTGATAATATTCCCGTTGTCCGCTTCTTTGGATAACAAAATCAACTTCGTAATTATCAATTTTTCCAATGTAGATCTCTCCTCCGTCGTTATTTTTACAGCGGCGTAAAAGTTCCAGATAAACCACATTTTCCAAAATCCTGCCGGGGTCGGAAATTGCACTGCCTAAAAGATAAAACCGCAAACCCACATCTGCAAGATAATATTTATGGCCAATTTTTAGATATTCCTTTCCTTTAACATCGTATCTGCCAACACGGTAAAGAATGTAGCTGTCTTTTAATGCAGACAAGTACGATTCCACCGTATTAGTTGATATTTGACGCCCGGAAGAAATAAGAGTATCTGCAATTTTTTTTACGGAACACAAACTGCCAATGTTATTAAACATAAAACGAATAACCCTTTCCAACAATGGCGCATCCGCAATTTTTTTTCGCTCAATTACATCTTTTAATATAATAGTGTTGTAAATTCCTCCAAGATAATCGCGTATTTGCGCAGGATCATCCCGCAATTTAAGACTGTAGGGAAAAGAACTGTTTGTTATATAATCCAAATATTTTTTTTGCAGACCATACTTGTCATCAAACGCTGACAAATATTCCTGAAAGGAAAGAGGCAGCATATGTATTTCTATATATCTCCCTGAAAGAAGCGTTGCCAATTCCCCGGAAAGCAAATTTGCGTTTGAACCCGTAATGTAAATATCGATATTTTTTTTGATATACAAGCTATCAATCGCAGCCTGAAATTTTTCTACATTTTGAACTTCATCAAGCAAGATATAATTTTTTTTATTCGGCACACAATTTTTTACAATATGTTCATGCAAAGCCATGTAATTTGTCAGATGCAAAAAATTCACATCTTCAAAATTGATACTCTGTATTTGCGCCGTGGAAACGCCGTTTTCCAACAGCCACAGGCGAAACAGCTCCAGCAGGGTCGATTTCCCGCATCGGCGGATCCCCGTAATAACCTTTATAAGGTCAGTGTCTTTATAACCAATCAATTTGGCCAAATAACCAGATCTTTTCAACATACTATCAATTTTAACGAATTTCCCCTAGTTTTGTCAATACACTGAAAAGATACGGAAAATATCCAAAAGTTGTCAGTACAGTGAAAACTTTCCCGAATTTGAGTGGTTTTGCATATTTTTACGGCGAATAGTAGGGGTTATATGCAGTTTTCTACGACGAATATCAAGGGGTACATGCAGTTTTTTACGCCGAATAAGCAGAAATAGGGCTAAAAAAGCTCTTTTGGGGATATTTTTAGTGCTTCAGAAATCATATACAAAGGCACGGAATACAAGTTCCCCTCTATACCGTAGTTTTTTAATGATGTGCGGATAGCATATTTTGGTTTGTATTCAT
>Ga0099364_10001014_pt1 | contig 47184 bp, 38 predicted proteins | sample TergutTh196P3_FD_73070 | JGI IMG/M metagenome (GOLD analysis project Ga0099364, IMG submission 73070) | Microcerotermes parvus P3 segment gut microbial communities from Pointe-Noire, Republic of the Congo - Th196 P3 | ecosystem: Host-associated > Arthropoda: Insects > Digestive system > Gut ...
ACCGGACGCCTGAGGAGGACGTTTAAGTGGGCCTTGTTGACCATCACTTCCCGTTCCAAGGTGTTGACCTGCTGCACGGCCCGGGCCAGGGTCACGTCGGCCTCCAAGACCTGGTTACGGGGCGACATGCCCACCTCGTAGAAATTCGTGGCCACGTTCAAGTGGCTCTGGAGTTGAACAACCGAGGTCCGGGCCACTTCCAGGGCTTTTTCCGTGGCCAGGATGGCCAAATAGGTCTGCTTGACTTCCAGGATCAAATCCTCCCGGGCCTGGAGCCGCCGGATATCGGCCGCGGAGACGCCCAAATCGGCCAGGAGGTAGCGGGCCGAGTTCTGCCCCCCGGCAAAGAGGGGCTGGCTTACGCCGACCTGGAGGGAATACTGGGTGGGCCCCGCCCCGGGGAGAGTCGAGCCGCCCGCGGCCTGGTCCTGGTAGCGGGTGACCCTGTAGTTGGCGCCGGCCGTGGGCAGAAAGGCGGTGATGGCTTGCCAGCGATCCCAGAGGGCGCCCATGTGGGCCTGGTCGGCGCTGTCCAGGTAGGGATTGACCTTTTGGGCGATTTCCAGGCAGTCGTCCAAATTCAGGGGCCGGTCGGGAACCTGGGGCAGGGGCGGAAGGGCCGCCGGGTCGCCGGAATCGGTCAGGGTGGCCTGGCCGAAGACGGTCTGGGGCTCGGGGGCCGGGGCCAGGGGGGGGCGGGCGATTTTTTGGCGGGCGGCATCGGCGCAGCCGACGGCCAGAACGGCCAAAACCACCCATAGGGCCAAAAATCTGGTCATAGACGAATCCTTCTTTACAGTATCCTTAAATGATACAGGAAAAGAGGGAAAATTTCAAGGGCCGGCCGGCGGCCGGCCCAGCCGGGCCTTATCTTTTTAGGCGGGCCTGGGCCTCGGGCAGGAACTTTTTAATGTCCTCCACCCGGCGCTCATCCGCGGGGTGGGTGGAGAGGAAGGCCGGGCCTCCCCCGCCGCCCGCGGCGCCCATGCGGCGCCAGAAATCCACGGCGGCGGCCGGGTCATAGCCGGCCATGGCCATTAGGGTCAGGCCGATGCGGTCGGCCTCGCTCTCATGGGCCCGGGAAAAGGGCAAAAGCACCCCCACCTGGCTGCCGAGGCCGTAGGCGGCCATGGCCGCCTGCCCTGTCAGGGCCGAGGCCCCGCCCTGGGATAGGCCCAGGCTCAGAATCTGGCCGCCCAGGCCGGCCAGAACCTGCTGGCTGGCCCGCTCCCGGGCGTGGTTGGCGATGGCGTGGGCCACCTCGTGGCCCATGATGACGGCCACCCCGGCCTCCCCTTGGGTATAGGGCAGAATGCCCGTGTAAAAGGCCACCTTGCCCCCGGGCATGCAAAAGGCGTTGGGCTCTTTGGATTCAATGAGGTTGAACTCCCAGCGGTAGCCGGCTATCTCCGCCCCCCGGCCCTCTTGCTTCAAAAAGGTTTCCGCGGCCCGGCTGATGTTGGCCCCCACCCTCTTGATCATGGCCGTGTCGGCCTGGTTGGTGGACAGGGGGCCTTGCTTGATGATCGCGGCATATTGCTGGGCGGCCATGGTGGAAAGTTCCTGGCTGTTGACCAGGCTTAGCTGGCTCCGGCCGGTGCCGGGCACGACGGCGCAGGCCGCCAAGGCCAAAAGGGCCCCCAGCACTGCCAGCGAACAAAGCAGACGGCGAGGATAATCAAACATCGGGCGCCTCCTTCCCCTTGTTATTTTTCAGCAAGTATTCCAAGAGTTTAAAAAAAGTTTCCCGGTCGGCCGCCCCGGGCCAAAAGCCCGCGGGTTCGCCGTCCGATTTTAGGAAGATCAGGGTGGGCAGGGGGCGGATACGGAATTTTCGGGCCAGTTTTTCGGGGTCGTTTTCCACATCCACCGACACGGCCAGGAAGTTCCGGTCGAAGACTTCCCGGACCGCGGGATCGCTGAAGACCTCGCGGCGGATCTGGATGCAGTAGCCGCACCAATCGGCCCAGAAAAAGATCATCACCATCTTGTCCTGGTCCTTGGCCAGGCGGAGGGCTTCCGTAAGGCTATGGTAGTTGAACTCCGCGGCCCCGGCCGGCAGGGCCGGCCCCAGCCATAACAGAAGGGCCATGAGGACCCGAATCAGCCGGAATTTATGCTTCTTTTCAGTATTCATCGAAACACACCTTAATACCCAAAAGCATCAAGCCCAAGCCCAGAATGAGGCCGGCCCGGCGGGCCAGGGGGCGAATCCGGGCCAGCCAGGCCAGGCCCTGCCCCCAAACCCCGGAGAAGACCAGGAAGGGCAGGCCCAGGCCCAGGCCGAAAACGGCCAATAAACGGGCCCCTTCGCCGGCCGAGCCTTCCGCGGCCGCCAGGGCCAGGATGGCGGCCAGCACCGGGCCCACGCAAGGGGTCCAGCCGGCGGCGAACCCCAGGCCCACCGCGAAGGCCCCGGCCAGGCCCAAGGGCCGCCGCCCCAAGTTCAGCCGCTTCTCCCGGCTCAGAAAGGCCGGGGTGATGAACCCGGCCAGGGAGGCGCCGAAAAAAATCATGAAGAGCCCGGCCGCCCACCTCAAGAGGCCGGCCCGGTTGTGCAAAAACTCGCCCAAAAAGCCGGCCGCCGTGCCCAAAAGGGTGAAGACGGTTATGAAGCCCAAGACGAAGGACAGGGTCGGCCAGAACAGGGCCGAAAAGGGCCGCCGGGGCCCGGGGGCCGACAGGTCCTCAAAACTCAGCCCCGTGACCAGGACCAGCCAGGCCGGAATCAGCGGCAGGACACAGGGGGTGAAAAACGTAAGCAGGCCGGCCAGAAAGGCCGAGCCCATATCCACATGGTCCAAAAACAGGGCGCCGAGATTCAAGGTTCGACCAGCCGGATGAAAATTTCCCTTCAGCGCAGCCAGCGGTCGGGGACAACGGTCTTGACCGGGCCGCCCGGGACTTGGGGGCTGAAATAAAGGCGGCCGTAGCACCGGCCGTATTTGGCCAAATCTTCGTCCCTAAAGACGCAGGGGCATATTATGGGCCGGTCCCGGTGCGGATCGCCCGTGGCCAGGCGGCTGGGGCAGGAGCCGTAGCCGTAACGGGCCCGGTTGACCCGGAGCCCGGCCAGGGCCTCCTCCCTTGAGAGATCGCCGGCCCCGGGGCCCGGGTCTTCGGGCGTCATTGAAGCGCCCGCGAATCTCATGGCCAGCCGCCTTAAATCTTCCGGCAAAGGCCCGGCCGCCGCCCGGCCGCCGCCCAAAAGGGTCGGAAAGGTCTGGGCCGGGTTGTGCCCGGCCAGCTCGGCCAGGGCCCGCTCTTGTTCCGGCTCCGCCAGAAGGTCAACCTCCAGGAGGTCGAAGGGGGCCTTCAGGCTCTCCAGCATTTTCCGGGCCGCCCGGCAATGGGGGCAGGTGGACAGGGCAAAGAGAAAGAGCCGGTCCGGCTGGCGATCATTTTTTAAAGGCACAAAACGCGCACTCCCCCCAACGTCCCAATGATAATATGCCGGCGGCGGCTTGTCCATAAAAAAAGCCGGCGGGGTCAGGTGTGATTTTGTTTGCGCGGCGTGAAGGCAAAAGTGTGAAGCAAAAAGCTCAATATGAATCCCCCGCAAATATAAGACTGATAACACGTTGAAAATAAAGCTAAAGCAATTTGGCATGGATGATGCAATATATCAGGGCAAGCAAACGGAATTCGCCTTCAAAACTAACCGGCGCCTTCGCCGACCGACTGGGAGATTGGATCATGGAAAATAATAACGCCAATACCTGTCAACAACTCTTGGGCCCGGGCTGGCCCGAAGCCGCGGCGGCCTTTAACCTGGGCCAGATCAATGGTCCCGGATATTGGCCGGAGCCCGCCTGGGCCGGGCTTGAAAACCCGGAAGGCGGCGGCGGGATGAACCTCAAGGCGGAATCGATGCTGCCGAAAATTGAAGGCATAGGCGTTGCCGCCGCAATGTTCAGACTCGGCAGGTCCTTCGGCTATTACCTGGAGCTTTTGCAGTTATTCGTCCGGAACGTCGAGGAGAACCACGTTTTACTGGAAACGATTCCCAGCCGGCTTAACCTGCCCTCCTTCACCGCCTTCATGCTTAGCCTGAAAACCGACTTGACCGCCATCGGCGCGAAAGCCTTATCCGAGTTGGCGTCCATGCTTGAGGCCGCGGGAATCAACGAGGATATTTCCGTAATCAGGGACAACATCCCTTTATTTCGGATGGGGCTGGCCGCGCTGACGGCGCACATCGGCGAAACGATCATGGCGCTCCGTTCCGATATCGCCTCGTCGGCTCTATTGCGCGAGGATTTGGAGCCCGCCGTTGCCAAGCTGCGGAATTAAGGGAGGCGTTTTAGGTTTCCCGATCGCCCGGAAAAACTTTACTTGAATTATTATCGTTTCTGTGGTAAACAAATGGTTAATTTTCCCCCAAAAACCAAAAACGCGAAGGAGGACATTTAAGGATGTATAATTTCGATGCGGACGCCGAAAGCAGATCCCGGAAGCTGGCTGAAAGAATAAGAAAACTGCAGGAGGAAAAGGCCGAACTGGATAAAAGCCTGGAATCTGAAAAGCTGCGGGTTAACCTTGCCCGCAAGGTGGGCATAGTCATAATGTCTGAATTTAAAGGAAAGCCCTTTGAGTATAAAGAGTTGGAAGCCCTTTTCGATAATAATTTCATGGATGATTTCGACCGGGAGTTTTTCGGCCTCAAACCTCTTTCTGTGGACGACCCCCGCAAGCCGAAGCGCAGGGGGAGGAGGAGGAAAGAGGGGGAATAGAGAATAGAGCGTCAGATAATTTAAAGGCCGGCAAAGCTGGCCTTTAAATTATCTGGCTCTGATCGTTTGAAGCTCTAATCCATTTTCGCAAGGTGGCGTAGAGCGTCTTTACATCGATCGGCTTGGTTATGTGGTCGTTCATGCCGGCTTCCAAGCTCTTTTGCCGGTCGCCGCTAAGAGCGTGGGCGGTCATGGCTATGATGGGCAGTGTTTTGAAGCGCTCCATTTTCCTGATCTCCATGGCGGCCGAAATGCCGTCCTTCTCCGGCATCTGAATATCCATGAGAACCAGTTCGTAGTCGCCGGCCTGGAGCATATCGACCGCCTCTTGGCCGTTATTGGCCACCACCACGGTGAAACCCTTCTTTTCCAACAGCTTTTTGGCTATGATCTGGTTCATTTCATTATCTTCAGCCAGAAGAATGGGTTTCACTCCTTCCAAGTCGAAGGGTTCATCCCTTTCTTTTTTCCGGTCAGACAGGGCGGAAGCCCCTCGGGCATCTTTATCCGGCAGACCGAACATGGCCGTCAGGTGAAAGATCGTCCCCCCGCCCGGTTCACTGACGCAGCTGATTTCACCGCTCATCAGGCGGGCCAGTTTCTGGCAAATCGCCAGCCCCAGCCCGGTACCCCCGTATTTTCGGGTGATGGAGGTATCGCTCTGGGTGAAGGGGGTGAACACTTTCTTAATCTGTTCCTCGGTCATGCCGATGCCGGTATCCCGGACGGAAAACCGCAAGGTAACCTGCATGTCCCGCCGGTCGATTTCGGACACTGAAATGTAGACTCCGCCTGTTTCGGTAAACTTCATGGAGTTACTGGTGAGATTCAAGAGAACCTGGGCCAGGCGCAAGGGGTCGCCCATAAGGAGGGGAGGCAGGCCGGGCTGAATTTTGACCCTGAACAACAGCCCCTTTTCCCTGAGCATCAAATCAAACATGTCGGTCACCTGCGAAAGGACCTGGGAAAGGTGGAATTCCACTCGTTCCATCTCCAGGCGCCCGGCCTCGATCTTGGAAAAATCAAGAATGTCGTTGATGACCCGCAGGAGGGTGTGGGTGGACTGTTCGGCCTTGTCGACATAGTCGGCCTGGCGGGGATCCAAGGGCGGCAGATCATCCGATTGGATCAGTTTCAGCATGCCTAAAATGGCGTTCATGGGCGTTCTGATTTCGTGGCTCATGTTGGCCAGAAATTCGCTTTTCGCTTGGTTGGCCTTTTCGGCCGCGTCCTTGGCCTTCATGATATCCGTCAGGTCGTGAAACATCATCATGGCCCCTTCCGTGGCGCCGCTTCTCCCCAGCATGGGGGTTATGTAAATTTTATAGACATGCTCGCCCTCCAGGCCGGGGAAGTGCAATTCATCTTCCATCTCCACCGTTTTTTGTTCTCCCATGGCCTTGATGAAATTGCTTTGAAGGCTCTCCAACTGTGAAGAAGAAATGCAGCAGCAGAAAACATCGTAGAACAAGCGGCCGCTGATAAGCCCGAAATTGGCGGTGTTCGTGGCGGACAGGAAGGCTTTGGAAGCGTAGGAGAACCGGCCCGCCTGGTCGAACAGGAGGATGATATCCGGGCTGTTCTCCAAAAGGAGGCGCATGTTTTTTTCCATTTTCTCCTGCTGGGAGGTCAAAAGGTCAGTGACGCTGGTCCGGGCGGCCAGCATGGCCTTATTGCGCTGCAAGAGAGATTCCAGGCTGCGCACCTGTCTCTTTAAGGCGCGGTTTTCCCTTAGGAGATCGACTTCTTCCGTCTCTTTTTTTAGCTCGTCCGGCATTCTCCCGTCCTCGGCCGCCGCCTGGGAAACCCCGTTGTTCATTAGAGGATTTATATGGCGCAGGCTATGAAGGTGAAGTTGTGAAAACGGTTCATCACCCGGCCGTCGCCGCCGTAAACAGGGCACGCCTCGCCGCCGGCGTAGGCCAGGTGCCAGGGGAGGGAATCTCCCAATACCGCCTCGACTTTTTCTATTTCGCTTAAGGGGGTGACGCCGAGCACCATGTTCCGCCCGAGGCAGGGGAACATGATTATGCCGTTGAGCCCGGCGTTTTTCAACAGTTTTTCCAGGGACTGCTCCGCGGTCAAAAGAATATCGGCCACGTCCAAGCGCCCGATGGAAAGAGTTCCGCCTTCAGGCATGAGGCCGCCGCAGACGGCCGAGCCGTCGCTGTTGAGGGAGTATATGGCCCTGGCGACAGGCTGGCTGCCGTCGTTGTAGTCGACCACAAAAGGCACGGCGCTCACGGCTTCTATGCCCTCGCCCTGCAATAGCCCGATGTGGGAAAGGTATTCCCGCACGCTCTGGCCATTGATTTCCTTGAGCACGCTGCCTTCGGAGTAGGTGATGAGGGCATGCTGTTTTTGCAGGTTCTGTTCCGAGGTTGAAGTGACCACGAAATGGGGCTTCACATTGCCGCTGATCAATATCATGGACATGCCGTCGCGTGAGCACAGGCCGTTATGGATGGTGAAGGAGTTGCTGTAATGCGCGGTGTCGGAATCACAGGCGATGGTTCCGAAAACCGGCGCGCCGGAGGCAGCGTCGTTTAAGGCGTTCAGCATTTGTTCGCCGCTGACCGTATTGAGCATGGGCATAAAGGCCAGTATCAGCCCCGGCTCCTCCCCCAATTGGGCGGCGGTATGCTTGAAGGTCTCGCCGATAACCGCGTGGGCATCGCTTCCCAAGGCGGGGGTGAGGCTCACGGAGAAACGGCAATCGTCGGCGGTCAGCACCGTCAGGCAGAACAACAGGGTGCCGGCCTCTTGATTTATGGCGTTGGTCAGGGTGGTGCAACCCGCCACTTCAAAAGGCAGGGCCTGGCAGATGGCTTTTACCATCCCTGTTTCCACATAGTCATAGCTGCAGGTGATAAACCCGACGGAATTGCCCAAAAGCCGGTTATCCAGGTCCAGTTGTTCCAGTATCTCGTCCACGGCCACGGCCGGGTCGTCGGCTTCGAGGGTGCAGGCATTGAACATTCTCATGGGGCGCTCTCTCCATTCTTGGTAGTGGATTAGACCGAATTTTACTAAATCTCCAATAAGCTTTGCGCCGTCATCTCCGGCGGGACGGGGAGGTCCATAAGTTCGAGGAGGGTCGGCGCCAGATCCGAGAGCTTGCCCCGCCGGCCGGTGAGCCGGCCGACGGGCTCCTGGGCCGCGTAGAGGCATTCCACCGGGCAGAGGGTGTGGCTGGTCTTGACCAGCCCGGTCTCCGGGTCAGTCATTTCCTCGGCGTTGCCGTGGTCGGCGCTGATTAGGACCTGGTAGGAGCGCTCCATAAGGGCCGGGACTATCCGTCCCAGGCATTCGTCCACCACTTCCACGGCCCGGACCGCCGCCTCCATGACCCCGGTGTGGCCTACCATGTCGCAGTTGGCGTAATTGATGACGATGAAGGGGTATTTTTGAGGCAGATAATCGCGGAGGAATTTTTCCGTAAGGATATAGGCCTCCATTTCCGGGTGGCTGGCGAAGGTGGCCGGGTCGAAGCGGCCCTTGATTTCCACCTGGTCTTCCAGGGGGAAGGGCTGGGTTGACTTGCCGTTGAAGAAGCTGGTGACGTGCCGGAATTTTTGGGTTTCGGCCAGGCGCAGCTGCCTGATTCCGGCCGCGGCCAGCACCTCGCCCAAGAGGTTGGGCAGCCCCTCGTCTCCGCCCATGGGGCCCAGGAGAAATTCGGTCAATTCGTCGTAGTAGCGGGTCAGCCCCAGGTATTTGACCCGGGGGCGCCGGGGGAGGTTCCCGGGATAGTCCGGTTCCAGAAAGGCCTGGGTCAACTGGATGGCCCGGTCCTGGCGGAAATTGGTGTGGATGACCGCGTCGCCCTCGGCCAGGCCCGGGTAGTCCTCATGGACCAGGGGGGGGATGTATTCATCCACCATGTCGAAGTTGTCCGGGGTCTTGTCCGCGGCCCAGGAGCGCTCCACCGCGGAGACGGGCTCGGAAAAGGGACGGCCTTCGGCTTCGGCCAGGGTGCGGTAGGCCCTGTCCGTGAGCTGCCAGTCGCGGCTGCGGTCCATGGCGTAATAACGCCCCATCATGGCGCCGAACCTTGCCCCGCCCACTTCCTCCATGACCAGCTTCAGCTTGGCCAGGTATTCCGGGCTGGAGCGGGGCGGGGTATCCCGGCCGTCCAGGAAGGGGTGGACATAGATCGGCCCGGCCGGGTTTTCAGCCCTGGCCCGGCGCAATAACTTGAAGAGATGCTCCTGGTGGGCGTGGACCCCTTCGTCCTGGAGGAGGCCCAGCATGTGGAGGGCGGAGCCCTTTTCACGCCAGTGGGACATGATCTCAATCCACTTGGGCAGGCGAAAAAAACCGCCGTCCTTAAGGCCGTCGTCTAAGCGCTTGAGTTCCTGGGTTACTATTCGGCCGGCGCCCATGTTCAGGTGCCCCACTTCGCTGGAGCCCTGGTAGCCGCCGGGGAGGCCCACCGGCTCGCCGGAAGCGTCCAGGAGTGTCCAGGGAAAGGCGGCCAGAAGGGTATCCATGACGGGGGTCCTGGCCGCCAGGACGGCGTTGCCTTGGGGGTCCTCGCGGCGGCCCCAACCGTCGCGGATTATGAGGCAGGCGGGTCTCATGGGTCATTCCTTTGCATGGTTTCAGCGCGGCGCCAGGGTGACCTTGCCGGCCAGGACCTCGCCGTTGAAGACGGCCAGGTTGGCGGCAAAGGAGGGCATGGTGAGGTTGAGGGGCAATTCCGCGGCCAGGGGCCGGCCGCCCAAGGTATATGCGGGGCGGCCCAGGACGAGATTATCGGCCAGCTTGATTTCCGTGACCGTGAAGGAGGCGCCTTCGGGGAGGAGGGTCCGGCCGCCCAAGGGCAGAACCCGGGTCTTGCCGTCCACGACCAAGGTGACCGACTCCAGTTTCGGCTTGACTATGCGAAGGGTACAGGAAGCCAGGACGGTTCGGCCGAGTTCGGCGTTGATGGCATAGTCACGCCCCAGGCCGCCCTTGGAAAAGCGGGGCATCATGTCCCGGCCGGTATCGGCCGGAAAACCCCGGTCCTCGCCGTCGTTTTTGGCCGCTTTTTCCGTGGGTACAAAGCCTCGCAGGTTCATCACCACCCCGGGCGGCGGCTCTCCGCCCTCGGTTTTAAAATCCTTCATGGTCACCAGGGCCCCGGCCGCCACGACCAGCGTCCCTCCAGGGGCCGCCTCTAAGGTCCGGCCGTCCACATCCACCAAAAAGCCCGTGACCCGGCCAACGGCGGCCAGGGAACCGCCGATTGTGGAGGCCGGCTCTTCGGCCGTCACGGGCGGGGTCTCGGTTGAAGCCAGGCTCGCCGGTTCGCCGGCCCGGAGGGCGGGCCAGCTAGGCGCCGGCCGCAGCCGGGGGGCGGTCTCCCCTTCCGGCAGAAGCTCCAGCCGGAGGCCGCCGATGACCTGGTGGTCCTTTCTGAGAGTGACGGCCGTGGGCCGCGTGAGGTCGAAAGGCCGGCCCAGGTGGTTCCAGCCCCCCAAACCTTCCACTTCCGCCGTAAGGCCCCGCTCGTAATTGCCGGCCATCTCAAGCACGGTGATAGTCTCGCCCGGCGCCGCCATGAGGGTCTGGCCGTCGGTCACGGCCACGGGCGGGTGGTCCCCGGCCTGGATGAGGGCGTAATCCAGCCGGGGCGGAGGCAGAAGCCGGGAAGGCCGGTCCATTTCCACCCCGAAAATGTCCAGAAAGGCGGTGGTGGCCAGATTGAGGTGATGAACCTTGAGTTCCAGGTTCGGGAGCTGCTTGGAGACTTCAACGCCGAAGGCGGGGATGCCGACCCGGGTCAGGGCGTAGTAGGTGGCGCTGCCGCTCTGCTCCTGGTAAGGGCTGTCGGAGGCGGCGGTTTTGGTGTTCATGAAGTGGAAGCGCTGGAGGGGGATGGTTATTTCCAGGTTGACCCGGGCCACGACCTCTTCGGCGTAGCGGGCCAGGTGGATGACCCGGCCGGTGGGTTCGTGGACATAGGCGTCGGTATCGGCGATGACGCTCTGGCCATAGCGGTTGGGGTTGGCCATTTCGCTTTCATAGGCGGGCCGGTAATAGCCGGAACCTTCGTGGAGGTTAAGAAAGAGATCGCTCTCCTCCATGAGGCTCTTGATGAGTTCCACGAACTCCCGCTCCGGGTCCCGGCCCAGGTCGCCCTGAAACTTGCGGTTCATATCCCCGGCTATGCCCCGTTTGAACCGGACAATGGACTCCTGATTGACCCGGGGCAGGACGATGAGGTTGCCGCGCTTTAAGGTGACGCCGGTATAAAGGTCGGCGCTGACATATCCGCCCGGCTCGTCGCCGTGTATGCCCCCCAGGATCATGACGGTGGGACCGGGCTCCCGGCCGAAAATCTTGAACACTTCCACGGCCCGGGGGGTCCCGGCCCAGTAGACCAGGTGCTGGCGGCCGGTTTTTTCCCGGGCCGCGAGGGGGGCCGAGAAAAAAAGGAGCATCGCCGCCGTCAGCGCCGCTAACCGGGCCGGGAGCATCAGGGTTTGAGCCTCTTCTTCATGACCATCCGCCCATCGTTGGACTGGGCCGCCACCATGGCGGCCAGGATTTCGCTTCCGGCCGGAATCTTCAACTGGCCGGCAATGTGCTTGGAGGAGCGGATATTGTAGCCGGGACCCGGCTCGAAATTAGGCCGGGGCGATTGGGGGTCGAAGTTTGGAAAGGGAATGACCTGGAGCCGACCCTCGGCCTCCACCAGAAAAAGGGTCAGGAGGCGCCCCCGGGCCAGGCTGCCGGGGGCCTCATTGATCAACTGAAAGCTGAAGCGGTTGCCCTCCACCCTGAAGTCGTCAACCTCCAGGCTGTCCTCGGGCCGGATATCCAGGTCGGGCAAAAGGGCCGCCCAGGTCTCCAGGGGGTCTTCCTCCCGCAGCAGTCCGGAGGCGCCGCCGGCTTCGGGCGGAAGCGGGGGGGGTTGGACGGCATCGTTCCCCGGCGGATCGCCTCCCGGCAGGCCCAGGGAATTCATAAGCTCGGCGTAGTCCTGGACCAGCGATATTTGGTATTGATATTGGCCCTCCAGCTGGTTCAGCCGGGCCATAATCTCCCGCCGGCTTTCGGCCATTTCCTGGTAATCCAGGTAGAGGCTGAAATGGCGATTGGCGATCAAGAGAGCGCCGATGGTGAAGGCCAGGGCGAAGAGGAGGCCCGCGGCCAGGAAGAGGGGCGAGACCGCGAAGTTGGCCACCTCTCCCTTGGGCCGCATGACCAGGAAGTTCCACTTGCCCCTGACTTGTTTTTTCCCTTTTCCAGCCACCCGCACTTCCTTTAAGTAATTCATCAATCTTCAGCCGGCCTTTTTTTTTAGCTTGAGGCTCTACTCGCCCCGCCAGGTTTCGGACACTATTTTCCAATCCGGGCCGGCCTTTCTGAAGGTCAGGGTCTTGCGGCCCCGGTCCTCCAACTGGTCGGACCGGTAGTGCTGCCGGAAGGTCACCCGGGCCCGTTCCCGCCAGACCTGTACCTCGAAATCAGAGGCCTGGATTTCCAGGCGCTCGGTGGCGTTCATGATCTCCGAACGATATATTTTGAAGGCCGCCAGGTCCATATTTTTAGCTCGATAGTGAAAAGCCGGGTGATAGAAGGCGAAATAGGCCTCGTGTTCGCGGGCGGCCCAGGCCCGGATCCATTCTCCGACCAGGTTGGTGAAGAAGCGGGCTTCTTCTTCGGCCTTGGCCGGCTTGGCGGGCGCCGCCGGCGCCGGTTTCGGCTGGACAGGCGCCGGTTTCGGCGGCGCCTCAGGCGCGGCGGCCAAAGAGCCCCGGGCGACTTCCAGGCCCTCCTCGCTTGGGGTCTCCCCGGCGTTCTCCTCCACGGCCCGGGACTGCTCCTCGGCCCTGGCCGCCGCCGTCACCACCCGGCTGTCTTGAGGTTCGGCCGGGGCCGCGGGAGCGGGTTTGGGGGGGGGCGTGGTCAGGGCCAGGTGCCTTTCTTCCGGCGTCAGCCTTTTGCCCGCGTCAAACCTGGGCATGGACCGGAACTCTTCGCCGATTATTTTATACCCGTCGCCCTCGGGCCGCAGGTAGAGGCGCTTGAGGCCCTTGGAGGTGAAACGCTCATCGCCCCGGTAATCCTGCTCAAAGAGGGCGACTAAGACATCGCGGTGGCGGTAGATGCGCGGATTATTCAAGGCCACCCTGATGTCCCGATAGTTTTTGGCCACGTTCTCTTTGTGGGCCATCCAGCCCTCAAAGCTGCGGTTGTCGGAATTGGTGAAGTCGGGGGCGTATTTGGCGCGGTAGGCGGCGTGGTCCTTGCCGCTCCAGGCCCGCCGCCAGTCCTCCAGGAAATCTTGTATCTTCCGGCCTTCCAGCTTGAGGTCCTCCACCGGGGCCAGGGTCAGGGTCTCGTAGGTAATGATGGGGGTGTCGAAAAGTACCAGCAAATCCTCCAGTTGGGCTATTTCGGCGTTTTCCAGGGCAATGCAGCCGCTGGAATCGTTATCGACCAGGGCCTTGTCCGTGCCGTGCATCCAGATGCCGTGGCCGCCCCGGCCCAGGCGCTTGTCCCAAAAATTGGGGTAGTCCATGGGGTAGGCCAGGGTGCCGTACTGCCAGGCCAGGTCGCCGTAGGTAGCCAGTTCCCGGGGCAGGAGCTTGCGATGGAAGATGTAGAACCCGTTGGGGGTTTTCTTGTCGCCCTCCACCATCTTGTCGCCCAGGTTTTCGCCGGTGGAACAGCGCATGACGCGTTCCAGGGAGATGTTCCCGGCGCCGTCGTGGCTGTAGAGGTAGAGCATCTGGGAGGCCTTGTCCACCACCAGGATATGTCCCGGACGGTCGCCGGGGTGGATGAGGGCGTCCGGCAGCATGTTCTCGGCGGCCCGGACCTCTCCGGCCGGGCCAAGGCCGGCCAGGGCGGCCAAGAGGAAAAGAAGAATTCTGAACATTTGGGTATTTTAACATATCAAGGGCCGCCTGCCAAGACTCGGTCGGACAAGCGGGGAAAAAGCCGTTAATCAGCGCTTCCCATAATGCCCAAAATCTTCTCGAAAGGCAGGCTGGCCTCCACCAGGTCGGCCAGGCGCTCATATTCCCTTTCCTTCTGGTCGAAGGTCAGGGGAGGGTCGTTTCCGGGGGGGTGGTCGGAGAGGCTGTCTTCCTCTTCCAGGGCGAACCTTTCGTAGGGTATGACCCCCAGGACGGGGAGCCCCAAAAGTTCTTCCAGGCGCCTTAAGCCCGGTTCCAGAACGGCCGGCTCGCCTCTAAACTTGTTTATGGCCAGCCCCTTGATCATGGCCCGCTCCCGGGGGGGGAGGAGCCGGACCGTGCCGTAGAGGGCCGCGAAAACCCCGCCCCGCTCAATGTCGCCCACCAGGAGGGCCGGGGCGCCGATCTCGGCCGCCAATCCCAGGTTGACGAAATCGCCTTCCAGGAGGTTTATTTCAGCCGGACTCCCCGCCCCTTCAATGATGACCGCCTGGTGCCGCTCGGCCAGGGCATGGAATGACTCCAGCACCACCGGCCGCCAGCGGTCCTTTACGGCGTAGTAATCGGGCGCGGCCAGCTCGGCTTCCGCCCGGCCGCGGACAAAGACCCGGCTCCGGCGATCAGAGGAGGGTTTCAGGAGGATGGGGTTCATCAGCACCGAGGGGGGAATCCCCGCCGCCTCGGCCTGAACCGCCTGGGCCCGCGCCATCTCGTCGCCCTCGGGGGTGACGAAGGAATAAAGGGACATGTTCTGGGACTTGAAGGGGGCCACGGACCAGCCCCGCCGCCGGAAGATGCGGCAGAAGGCGGCCGTCAGAAGGCTCTTGCCCACCGAGGAGGCCGTGCCGACCACCATTATGGTTTTTGCTTTCATATTGCCTCGAAAACCAGTTCGGGGGCTTCCCGTACTATTTTATCCCAAATTTCCGGCCCTGAAAAACTCTCAACGTAGAGTTTCAGCTTGGGCTCGGTGCCGCTGGGCCGGAGGGCGAACCAGGAACCATCGGCCAGGGTGACTTTAAGGCCGCCCAGGGGAGCGCCGTTGCCGGGGGCGGCATTAGCGGCCGAGGTCACGGCCAGGCCGGCCAGGGCGGCGCCCTTGAACCGGCCGGGGTCGGCGGATTTCAAGGCCGCCTTTTCCCGGTCCGTGACCGCCGTATCCAGCCGGCCGTAGCAACTGGCCCCGTGGCGCTCGGCCAGGCCCTGGTATAGCTCGTGGGGGGCGCGGCCCGTCCGGCCCATGATCTCCGCGGCCAACAGGGCCAGGGCGAAGCCGTCCTTGTCGGTGGTCCAGGTGCGGCCGTCCCTTTGGAGCAGGCTGGCGCCGGCGCTCTCCTCGCCCCCGAAGAGGAGGGCGCCGGAGGCGAGGCCTTCAACGAACCATTTGAAGCCCACCGGCGTTTCGTAAAGTTCCCGGCCCCCGGCGGCCACGACCCTATCCAGAATGGTCGAGGAGACCATGGTCTTGCCCACCCGGCCCGCACGGGGCCAATCCGGCCTATGGGCCAGGAGGTAGTCCACGGCCACGGCCAGGTAGTGGTTGGGATTCATCAATTCTCCGCCGGAGACTATGCCGTGGCGGTCGAAATCGGGATCATTGCCGAAGGCCAGGTCGAAATCGCCGCCCCGGCCCAAAAGACCGGCCATGGCGTAAGGCGAGGAGCAATCCATGCGGATGACCCCGTCGCTGTCTAAGGGCATGAAGGCGAAGGCGGAGTCCACGCCGGGGTTGACCACGGTAATGTCGAGGCCCCATTCTTCGGCGATGGGTCCCCAGAAATGGACGCCGGAACCGCCCATGGGGTCGGCGGCCAGTTTCAGGCCGGCGCTTTTGACGGCCGCCAGGTCCACCACCCCGCCCAAGGCCCGGGCAAAGGGCCGTATGAAATCCGCCGCCCGGGCCGCGGAGCGGGCCCGGGCAAAGGGCCGGCGGGGGATGTCCCCGGGGTTCCTCAACAGCTCATTGGCCCGCTTTTCTATCCAGCCGGTCACCTTGTCTTCGGCCGGTCCGCCATGGGGGGGGTTGTATTTAATGCCGCCGTCCATGGGCGGATTGTGGCTGGGGGTGAGGATGAGGCCGTCGGCCAAGGCTTCCGGCCGGCCGCGGTTGTGCTCGACGATGAGAAAGGAGATGACCGGGGTGGGGGTGTATTCGTCGCCCTCGTGGATGATGACGGGGACATCGTGGGCGGCCAGCACTTCCAGGGCGGTGCGGAAGGCGGCCTCGCTTAGGGCGTGGGTGTCGAACCCCAAAAAGAGGGGGCCGCCGTGATTGCGGCGGTATTCCGCCACCGCGGCCGTCACCGCGGCCACATGGGCCTCGTTGAAGGAGCCGGCCGAAGCGGATCCCCGGTGGCCGGAAGTGCCGAAGGCCACGGGCGCCGCGGCCGGGGCGGTGTAGTAATCGGCCAGGAGCCTGGGGAGATTGACCCTCTGTTCGACCGGGGCCATAAGCCCCGCCAAGGGATGAACGGACATTAGTTCCCTCTCTAGTTAGAGCATTTTACGGTGGATCAGAGCCGGCGCCCCGGCCAGGGGGGCGTCCTCGCCCAACTGGCCCCGGACCAATTTCAGCCGGGCCGGGTCGGCCACCAAGACCCCTTCAGCCAGCATTTGCGACAAGCGGGGCTGGATGAACTCAAAAGCCCCGGCCGCGCCGCCGCCTATGACGGCCCCCTCCAGGCCCAGGAGATTGAAAACCCCGACCAAGACCTGGCCCAGGACCTCGCCGGCCCGCCGAAACACGGCCAAGGACATGGGGTCGCCCTTTTGAGCCAGGTCGAACATGACTTTGGGCGTCAGCAGCTCCGGCGTCCCCCGGTAGAGGGTTTCCTTCTTCTTCTTCAGCCACTCCCGCCCCAGGCGGGCCATGCCCGTGGCCGAGGCGATGGTCTCCAGGCAGCCGCGGCGCCCGCAGCCGCAGGGGGCACCCCGGGCCTCCACCCGCAGGTGGCCTACCTCTCCCGCGCTGGCAAAGGCGCCGTACCACAGACGCCCGTCAATGATGAGGCCCCCCCCCACTCCCGTGCCCAAAGTCAGGGTCAAAAGGTGCCTAAGGCCACGTCCGGCCCCGCCGTGCCATTCCCCCAGGGCGTAGAGGTTGGAGTCGTTTTCCAGAAAGACCGGGAGACCCAGGGCCCGGCTCAAAATCTCCACCACGGGCACATTGTCCCACCCGGGCATATTGGGGGTTTTGAGCAAGATCCCCGCGCCCTGGTCGATCCAGCCGGGGACGCCGATGGCCAGCCCGTCCGGCCGCCGCCCGCCGGGGGCCGCGGCGGCCAATTGTTTAAGCTGCCGGATGATGTCGGCCATGACCTGGTCCGGCCCCCGGCTGGAAGCGGTGGGGAAGACCCGGCGGGCCAGCACCCGGCCAGCACCGTTAACCAGGCCCACAATGACGTTGGTGCCGCCCAAATCCGCGGCCAGGTATATTTTTTCAGTCATGCCGACTGCATTTATCAGTTCCTGGCATACCTCACCCCCATGCTATTAGACCAGCTAACAACATAACTGTCAACAGAGGCCGGACGCATGGGCGCATCAGCCGCCGGTTGACGGATAAAAAAGATAGGGGCGGCGGGTTACCGTCTCGGCTTGGGCGCGTAGCCCTGGCATTCCTGGCCTGAATTGCTTCGCACCACCATTGCGGGCAGGTTTTGGGATTTGAAGCCCATCAGCCGGCAGCCATGGGGGGTTCCCGGTTCCCAGGTTATGTAATAATGCCGGCAGCGCCGGCAATTCATCCCCCGGGCGGAAGAAGCCCCGGGGGTCAAAACGGCCTCACCGCCGGTCGGCCTGGGCCAGGTAATCCTCCACGAAGGTCAGGGTCTGGCGGTAGGCGTTGAAATTGGTTTTGAGGTCCGGGTGATCCTGGTGGCGGGGGTTTAAGATAAGCATTAAAAGCAGCCGGACGACCAGCTGAATCAGCCCCAATATGCCCGCCAGGGCCTGGCGGTTGTCCTGGTCCAGCTCGCCGGGGACATGCCGGCGCATGATGGCCATGAGGTCCGGCACATAGCCGCTGATGGCCTTGGCGTCGCGGAAGACCAGGTCCAGAACCTCATCTTCCGGGGGGAGGAGGCAGGGCGGATTGACCTCGGCCAGCATCCGGCGCCACAATTCGCCGTCGAGGCCGGCGGTGAGGTTTTGAAGCCTGTGGTTCAGCTCTATGAAGTTTTTCATATTTTCCTCGTTTCAATAAGTCAAGGTATTGGGATGGCATAGATTATCCCGCCCGGAGAGGGCCGCCAAATCGGCCAGGCGGTCGGCCAGGCGGTCATCGTCAACCAGGGAGGACAGGCAGGAGAGCCGCCAGCCCCAGTTGCCCGCGGCCGTGCCGGGGATGTTCAGCCGGCCGCTTTCATCTTGGTTCATGAGGTCCTGAACCGTGGTCAGGGCCAAGGCCGCCGGCGAGAGCCAGGCCAGGCGGATCATGGCCCAGGCCGCGTCCTCTTCCGTGACGGCCCAGCCGGCCAACTCGGACAACTGCCGCCGCCCCAGTGCGTCCGTCTCCCGGCGGAACCAGCCCCTGGTGGTATTGTTGTCGTGGGTGCCGGTATAGACGGCGTTGTCGGGTTCCAGCCGAAAGGGGGCGTGGGAGGAGAAGCCGAAATCAGGGCCGAAGCCGAATTGAAGCACCCTCATGCCGGGATAGCCGAATTCCCGCCTCAAGGCCGTAACATCCGGGGTGATGACCCCCAAATCCTCGGCAATGATATTAAGAGGGCCGTCCTCCGAGGCGGCCGCGAACAGGCCGGCGCCGGGCCCCGGCCGCCAGCGGCCGTAGGCCGCGGTCCGGGAACCGGCCGGCACGCTCCAGAAGGCGGCGAAGGCCCGGAAGTGATCCAGGCGCAGCCAGTCGTAGAGCTGCAACTGGTGCCAGAGGCGGTTCTTCCACCAGTCGAAGCCGTCCCGGGCGTGTTCCGCCCAGTTGAAAAGGGGGTTGCCCCAGAGCTGGCCGTCTTCGGAAAAATAATCGGGGGGGACGCCGGCCAGGTCCGTGGCCTCCCCGGCTTCATCCAACTGGTAGAGGCGGCGCTGGGCCCAGACGTCGCTGGAATCGTGGTTGACGTAGATGGGCGTGTCGCCGATGAGGCCCAGGTCCTTGCGGGCCAGATAATCCTTGAACTCGGCCAGTTGGCTGAAAAAGAGATATTGGATGAATTTTTCCCGCAATATGGGCCGGGCCAGGCGGGCGCCGAAGAGGCGGAGGGCGGCCTCGTCGCGGCGGCGTAAGTTCTCGGGCCAGTCCATCCAGGCGGCGCCGCCGAAATGGTTTTTGGCCGCCATGAAAAAGGCGTAGTCGTTCATCCAGGTGCCGTTGCGCCAGGCGAAATCCTGAAATCCGGCGTGGCTCTCCAGCCGGGGCGCGCCCCGGTCGAAGGCCAGGTCGAAGAGGGCGGCCTTATGCAGAGTGCCCAGTTCGAAATCGGCCGGGCCTTCGGTCGTAAGGCAGGCCGCCTGGGTCTCGGCCTCGGTCAGCCAGCCGTCCCGGACCAATAGATCGGGGCTGATCAAAAGGGGGTTGCCGGCAAAGGCCGAATAGGCCGAATATGGGGAATTGCCCAGCCCCGGAGAGGTCGGCGACAAGGGCAGAACCTGCCAGTAGTGGAAGCCGGCCCGCTTAAGAAAATCCGCCGCCCGGTAGGCCGCCGGCCCCAGGTCTCCCACGCCGTAGGCCGTGGGCAGGGAACTTATGGGCAATAACAGGCCCCCGGCCCGCCAGCCCTCTTTTATACGGTTCATAGCCGGCTTCAAAATAAACGCTTCCTTTCCACCGCCGCCGCGTCATTCCGCCGGGCCGCCGCCTGAATCCGGCCCGGCCTCCCGGCCGAGGTCTTCGGCCACTTCCTGGACAAACTTAACCAGGCGGAGACGGGGCCGCACCATCTGGGGGCCGATGCGGGCGGGGCATTCGCTCATGTATTCCTTTATTTTGTCGTTGAATTGGGAATTCTTTATGCGGAGGCCGTTGATGAGAAAGTAAATGACCACCGCCTCCTCCCAGGCGCTGGTGGGCGTGAAATCCAGCATCCGCTCCTTGTAGCGGGGGAGCAGGGCCGTGAGGGTTTCCTCGTTCAAGGCCATTATCTGCCGGGCGATTTTGCTTAAAACGTCTTCTATCATAAAACGGCCGTTTCATGCCCCAGGCGCCTGAAAGCACCGGCATTGGACAAAAAGGTCGAAATTTAATATAATATAACGTCAACCGTCCTTGATGGCAAGGCGGAAATTGTTCCTGGAAAAAGCCTTGAAAACGAGCCAAGCCGGAGAAAGAGGCCCCCCATGAAAAAAAACAGCGAGCGCGGCGCGAATAGCCGGCCCGGCGGACTGCCGACCATGGATTACAACAACCTCATGGCCGAGGCCGTGGGGCCCGCCGGCCTGGCCCCGGATGACCTCAAGACCATAAGGGAGGCCCTGACCGCGGCGGCCAGGAACGTGGACGGCCAGTATAAAAAAGGCGCCCTGCCCTTCATGGACCTGCCTTTCAAGGCCGAGGACCTAAGGAAATTCCAAGCCCTGGGCGACAGCCTGAAAAAATTTGAAAACGTGGTGGTTCTGGGCATAGGCGGCAGCGCCCTGGGCGCCAAGGCCGTGTTCAACGCCCTAAGGCCCCTGAACCACAACAGCCTGCCCCAGGCCAAGCGTCAGTTTCCACGCCTTTTTGTGGCCGACAACATCGACCCTGAAGGCTTCGGCGCGCTTTTGGAAGGCTTAGATATCCGCAAGACCGTTTTCAACGTCATTTCCAAGAGCGGGGCCACGGCGGAGACCATGAGCCAGTTCCTCATAGTCTATGACCGGCTGCGCCATGACCTGGGCAAGACCTCCCTCAAAGACCACCTCATCATCACCACCGACCCCGCGGAGGGGGTGCTGAGAAAAATCGCCCTGGCCCAGGGGCTGAACTCCCTTGAAATTCCCCCGGGAGTGGGCGGCCGGTTTTCCGTCTTGACCGCGGTGGGACTGGCCCCCCTGGCCGCGGTCGGAGTCAACATCGCCGAACTCCTGGCCGGGGCCGGCCTGGCCCGGAACGAGCCGACCCAGGACCCTCTGGCCAACCAGGCCTACGCCTTCGCCGGCCTGAACTGGTTCCTGACCGCCCGCAAGAAAAGAGGGTCCCTGGTCATGATGCCCTACGCCGACAGCCTGGCCCTGGTGGCCGACTGGTTCGGGCAGCTCTGGAACGAATCCCTTGGCAAGGCCCTTTCCCTAAGCGGCAAACCCACCACCGCCGGGCAGACGGCCATCAAGGCCCTGGGCGCCACCGACCAGCACAGCCAGCTCCAGCTCTACATGGAGGGCCCCAAGGACAAGACGGTCTGCTTCCTCCGCTGTGAACATTTCCGCACCCAGATGCCCATCCCCAAGTCCTTCGCGGAATACCCGGAACTGGCCTACCTGGGCGGCCACAGCCTGGGCGAGCTTCTGAACTTCGAGCAGCGGGGCACGGCCCGGGCCCTGGCCGAAAACGGCCGCCCCAACTTCACCATCACCCTGCCCCAGGTCACCCCCGCCGCCTTGGGCTATCTTCTTAACATGCTGCAAATCGCCGCCGTGGTCTCCGGCTGCCTCTACAAGGTCGACCCCTTGGACCAGCCGGGGGTGGAGCTGGGGAAGAAATACACCTATGGCCTGATGGGCCGGAACGGGTTCGCCGATTTCAAGAAGCGCCACGACCGGGCCAAGCCCGACCCCAAATACATCCTGCCGTGAGGAAAACCACGGGCCGGGCCGACCCCGGGGCTGAGGAAAAGCCCTTCCGGCTGGTCAAATCCTTTTCCGCGGCCGCCGTGGTCCTGGTCTTCGCCACCGTCTTGACCCTGGCCGCCGCCGTGGCCCGCCAGGCGGAAACAATCATCGCCACCCGGGTTGAGGACGACACCCTCAAGCTGATGGAAAATCTCAATAGCCAGATGTTCTATAATTTTCTGGTCCCGGCCAAGGCCCGCTACGGCCAGGTTCTTTTGCGCGAGCCCGAACAGCAGGCCCTGCTCAGGGCGGCCATAGCCCGTACCATCCACGGCTTCGACATCAAGCGGGTCATCATCTACAACCCCGGCGGGGAAGTGGTCTTCGCCACCGACCCCACTCCCCTACAATCAGTGACCGAAGACGAGGCCTTCCAGGAGGCGCTGGCCCGTTACGCGGACTATTACGCCCAAAATCTCTGGTTCCAACTCAAAGACCTGTGGCTGGCCGGCCTTACATTCACCCTGGCCGCCCGCCGGGGGGAGGAGCTGGACTATGTCCAGCCAGATCCCCGCCGTTTTCTGTGGCCCGAGGGCGGGGAAGGAGATTTCGCCTCCCCCCGGGACGAAACCGTCTACATACCCTCCAATCTCTATGAATTTTTCCTGGCCCGGCCGGAAAGCCGCCGCCGTTTTTTCGAGGGGACGGAAGCCGCCCCCTCCGGAACCCAGCCTTCCGCTTCGGAAGAAGGCGGCTTCATCTGGCGCTGGTCTTTACTCCAAAACCCGGAACCCCGGGCCGGGACGGATGAGGCCTTCATGAGCCTGCTCCGGCGGCTGACCGTGTATCGCTATGAGGGCGGGCAGCGCTTTTTCCCCATCTTCCCCAAGGGCGAAATAGTCCTGCGCGGTTACCGGTTCATGGAGGATCCCGACACCCGGGGCCTGACCGGCGTTCTGGAAATCGACCGCGACCTGACCCTGGAATACAGGCAGATAGCCAGGCTCCAGTATTTCGCCCTGGGCGCCGCCGCCCTCCTGGCCTTGCTTCTGACCGTGGCCCTGCGCTGGGTGGTGAGCCGGGGCGAGGACATTTTAAACCGGCGCAGCCTGGAACGCCAGGCCCTCTTAGGGCGCCTCAACCAGGCCGAGCGCCTGGCGGGCTTGGGCAGCATGGTGGCCACGGTGGCCCACGAAATCAGAAACCCCTTGGGCATCATCCATTCCACGGCCGATGTTTTAGGCCGACTCCTGGCCCGGGAACCGGACCAGGCCCGCCTGGCCGCGGCCATTATCGAGGAGGCCGACCGCCTCTCCACCGTGGTCACGGAATTTCTGGATTTCGCCCGGCCGCCGGAGCCGAAGGCCGCCCCCGTGGTGGTGGAGGAAATTCTGGAAGAAGTGCTGGCCTCCCTGGAAATAACCCTGTCTCGCGCTTCCGTGGAAACCCGCCTTGATTTTCGGGACGAGCCGGGGCCCGTCCAGGCCGATGCCCATATGCTGCACCGGGCCTTTCTGAACATTATCATGAACGCCATCCAGGCCATGGACGAAGGCGGGCTCCTCACCGTCTCCACCCGCCTGGAGCCGGGGGGCGATGGCGGCGGCCGGCTGTGGGTGATCATCCGCGACACGGGGCCCGGCCTTTCGGAGGAAACCGCCGGCCGGGTCTTTAACCCCTTCTTCACCACCAAGGCCAAGGGCACGGGCCTGGGGCTCATCATTGTCCGCAACATCATCGAAGCCCACGGCGGGGCTATGGAACTGGTCAACAGCCGGGCGGACGGCCGAAGCGCCGCGGATGAAGCCGTAACCGGCCTTACGGTGCGCCTCGGCTTGAAAATATGAAGGGTTATCCTCCAGCCATGCCCACCATTCTGATAGTCGATGACGAAAAGAACTACCACCTGCCCCTGACCACGCTTTTCCAGGGCGAAGGCTACGAGACCTTAAGCGCCTACAGCGGGCGGGAGGCCTGGGAAATCCTCATAGAGCGTAATGTGGACCTGGTTTTGAGCGACATGACCATGCCCGAAGTCGACGGCCTGGAACTCTTGACCCGCATAAAGGCCGTCAAAGCCGAAATACCCGTCATCATGCTCACCGCTTTCGGCACGGTGGAACTGGCCGTGGAAGCCATGAAGCTGGGGGCCTTCGATTATCTCACCAAACCCTGCCCCAATGAGGAAGTCTTGCGCACGGTGGCCAAAGCCCTGGAAGTCGGGCGGCTGGGCCGCCAGGTAAAGGAACTTAACTCGGCCCTGGCCCGCCGTTACAGCTTCGACCGCCTGATCGGCAAATCCAAGCCCATGCTGGAACTCTTCAAGCTCCTGGAAAAAGTGGCCCCCACCAGGGCCAATGTCCTGATAACCGGCGAGAGCGGCACGGGCAAGGAACTGGCGGCCCAGGCCATACACTACAACAGCCCCCGGGCCAAAGGGCCATTGGTGGCCGTCAACTGTTCCGCCCTCTCCCCCACCCTTCTGGAAAGCGAGCTCTTCGGCCATGAAAAAGGGGCCTTCACCGATGCCCGGACGAGCCGGGCCGGCCGCTTTGAACTGGCCCACGAGGGGACCCTGTTCCTGGATGAAGTGGGGGAAATGGACCCGGGGCTCCAGGTCAAACTGCTAAGGGTGCTCCAGGACCGCAGCTTCGAGAGGGTGGGCGGGGGAAGATCCCTCAAGGTGGATGTCCGCCTCATCACCGCCACCAACCGGGATTTGAAAAAAGAAGTGGCCTTGGGGCGTTTCCGGGAAGACCTCTTCTACCGCCTGAACGTGGTTCATATCCACCTGCCTCCCCTAAGGGAAAGGCTGGACGACCTGCCCCTCCTGGCGGAACATTTTCTCAAAACCCACAGCGAGGACAGCGGCCTGGCGCCGCGCGCCCTGGCCCGGGAGACCTTAAGGCTGATGTTCGCCTACGGTTGGCCGGGCAATGTCCGCGAATTGGGCAACGCCATGGAAAGAGGCGTGGTCCTCTCCGCCGGGCCGGAAATAAGGCCCGAGGATTTGCCCGAAGAGATCCGCCTGCCCGAAGAGAGCCCCAAAAAGCCGCCGGACGGGGGCCCGGAGCCCGGCCCGGCCTCCGGCGAACCTCTCCCGGTTCAGACCATCGGCGGCCAGGACCCGGCCGGTCCGGCCTGGCTATCCGAGGCCCGGCGGCTCCTGCCCGAGGACCTGAGCCTGGAGGCGGCCCTTTCCGCCCTGGAGGAAGGGCTCATTAGGTCGGCCCTTTCGGCGGCCGGCGGGATACAGAGCCGGGCCGCCGAGGGCCTCCAGCTCAAAAAAAACGTCTTTAAATACAAATGGGACAAGTACGCCGGCCGCGAACCAGACCCCCTGGCCCTGGCCCTGGCCGAGGAGGTTCCGGCCGGGACGCCCTTGACGCCCGCCCTGGAGGTCCTGGAGGAAACCCTCCTGAAAGAGGCCCTGGAGCGGGCCGGCGGCACCCAGAGCCAGGCCGCGGACCTCCTGGGCATCAAAAAGAACCTCATGCAATATAAGCTGAAAAAGTTCAACCTCAAGCCATGACCCCGGCGCGCGCCGCGATTCGCCGCAAATAAAAACCTCGTGTGGATTCCGGCGCGATTTATCGCTGGCGTTAAGTTTAAAAATCTGTTATAATACTCCCACGTGGCTACAATAACAGATGCTTTAGCTTGGGGCTTGGGCATTGGCGGCATGCCGTCGGCGCAGAAAATAATAAAGAGAGTGACGAAATTATTATTTGTCGAAGCGCCGGCGGGAGCCCATCGTATTTCATGAAAAATTTGCAAAATTTGATTTATGGGGGGTAGCGCCGAAATGAACTCAAATGAAGGTTCCTCGGAAAATAAGGCCATAACTCGTCGAGAGTTCTTTAAAATGGCTTTTACAGCCGGTTTGGCGGGCGCGACCATGGCGACTTCCGGCTGTCTTATTCAAGATAGGACGATTGGCGAAACAGGCTGGATACCCGAACACTATAAAGGAGTGGGAGCCTTTCCCGTGCAGGCAAAGGGAAGGATTGCCGTTAACCCTGTGGACCCTGCAATAGCCAGAAATGACCGCCTGTGCATCCTTTGTGCGCAGTGCATTGAAGTATGCCGCAGGCAAAGTGTATTCGACTATCACGATTTGCCGCTAAAAGGCGACTTTGTCTGTGTTCATTGCGGACAATGCACCTTATGGTGCCCAAGTTTCGCAATCACTGAAAAATACAGAATTGAAGAAGTGAAAGCGGTTTTAGACGATCCTGATAAATTTGTTATCGTGCAAACGGCGCCGGCGACGAGGATCGGCTTGGGTGAAGAATTCGGATTGCCGATAGGCTCCTGGGTTCAGGACCGGCAGGTCGCCGCATTGAGGGCCTTGGGCTTTGATAGGACATTTGATACTAACTTCACAGCGGATTTGACTATTATGGAGGAAGGAACGGAGCTTATAAAAAGACTCAATGGAGAATTGCCCCACGCTTTGCCGCAAATAACGTCCTGCTGCCCCGGCTGGATTAAGTTTGCCGAATATTTTTATCCGGATTTGCTGGATCATCTGTCCACCGCCAAGAGCCCGCAGCAAATGTTCGGCACACTGGCAAAAACTTATTATGCTGAAATGAGCGGCATTGATCCGGAAAAAATTGTAACTGTATCAATAATGCCGTGTACCGCCAAGAAATTTGAGGCTGCACGCGAAATGGTTAATGATGCGAAAAATTATTGGAAAAAAGAGCATATTAAAGATATGGACTATGTCCTGACGACTCGCGAGCTGGCCCTCTTGTTAAAAGAAAAACGTATTGATATCAACGACCTTCCTGACGAAAATTATGATTCCATCATGAGCGAAGGTTCCGGAGCCGGCGTGTTGTTCGGCGCTACCGGCGGAGTTATGCAAGCTGCCGTGCGTTCTGCGTATTTTCTCATAAGCGGTCAAAATTGCCCGCCCGAAGTCCTGGAACTGAAAAGCTTGCATGGGTTGGATGAGATCAAGGAAGCAAGTGTGCCCATACCCGGGTTTGGGACTGTAAACGTAGCGGTCGTGCAAGGCCTGAGAAATGCCCGTATAATTATGGAAGCTATACGCCGCGGAGAAAAGGTCCCCTATCATTTTATTGAAGTGATGGCATGCAGGGGAGGCTGCGCAACCGGCGGGGGGCAGCCGCGCGCGACAGTGCCGCCCTCTGATGCGGTTCGCGCAAAACGTATAGAAGCCATACTCAGGCGCGATGCCGAGCTTACGTTGCGTGAAAGCCATGAAAACCCGGAAATTCTTAAACTTTATGAAACTTTCCTGGGGCTTCCGCATAGCGACAAAGCCTACCAGCTGCTGCATACTAAATATTCCAGCAGGGGCCATTTGTTAAATGCTAAACGGTTGGGATAATTTAAATATTAAAGGAGGGATACTTTCATGGGCAAGGGCGTTCTAGTTGATATCCCTAGGTGTATAGGATGTGGAAGCTGTACCGTGGCTTGCAAGCTTTGGAATGACAGGGCGTTTGATGAAAACAACCCGGCTTTTGCTGAAAAACCGATTATGTGCAGCGAAAATTGGACAACCGTGGATATAAGAAGAGTGGAAAAAGATGGAGAAGAGGTTTTGCGTTTTGTTAAAATGCAGTGCCTCCACTGTATTGAGCCCGCCTGCCTTGTGTCATGCTTTTCCAAAGCCTTGCAGAGAACGCCGGAAGGCGCCGTGACGTATAATCCCAGGCTTTGCGCGGGTTGCCGCTATTGCATGCTGGCTTGCGCCGTTAATATCCCGCGTTATGAATGGCAAAAGGTGCTGCCGAACGTAACCAAATGTCAGATGTGCCATATGAGAATGCAAAATGGCGATGCCCCTGCTTGTGTTTCCGTCTGCCCTACCCAGGCGATGACCTTTGATTCCAGAGAAAATGTGATGGACAAGGCGAGAAACATAATTGATGCAAGCGGCGGCGGTTATGTTGATTACATCTATGGCGAAAAAGAATTGGGAGGCACAAACTGGGTATATGTCTCAGATGTGCCGTTTGAGCAAATCGGCTTTAAAACCATAGAACATCATGGCCTTAGCTCAAACCCGACTTCATACTATCTGAAGGGTTTCCATTCGTGGGTGAAGCGTATCCTGGGAGGCGGCCTAGTGTTGTTCGCGGGCCTCTATTTTTACACAAGCCGCAGGAACAAGATTCTTGAAGAACAAGGAAAAAATGAAAAAGCCTGACTACACCCTTGGTCTGAGAAATGAATAGCAGGGAGAAATAAGCATGGAACTTAGAGTCGGAACCTGGCTGCTTAAAATAACTCCTGTACGCTGCGTTCTTGCTGCAACAGCCGCGGCAGGCGTGCTGCTTATGATATTTCGCTTTGCAATGGGCTTGGGATTTTCCACAAACCTATCGGACAACTGGCCGTGGGGTCTTTGGATTATTCTTGATATATCCGCAATTGCCTTAGCCGGCGCCGGCTATAGCATGGCCGTGCTGGCCCATATTTTACATGTTAAGGATTTCGGACCGTTAGCACGCAGGGGCCTGCTTATATCTTTGCTTCTATATGTATTTGTTTTGCTGACCTTGATTATAGAAATAGGGCGTCCGGACAACTTCTACACGCCGATGTATTCTTGGGGCTACACGTCTCCATTATGGGAAGTCTTGGTGGCTATTACCCTTTATATGGTGATCCAAGTCTTGGAATTTGGAGAGGTTGTAACTGAAAAAGCCTGTAAACCTCTTAACAATCTGATCAAAAAATTTCTGCCTGTTATCTTTGTGCTGGGCGCCTTGATACCTTTTGGGCACCAAGCCTCTTTGGGCGCGCTTTTCCTGGTGATGCCCAGCAAGCTGAATGAACTGTGGTGGTCGATCAACATACCGTGGTTTTTCTTGATAAGCTCGTTTTTTGCAGGCCCGGCCATTATTGCGCTTGACGTTCTCTGCTCAAGCCGAACTTACAAATGCAACGTAAATATGAAAGCCTTGGCAAAGCTGGCCCGCGTGGGCGGCGGCCTGATGGTCGTATATTTTGTTTGGAAGATGTTTGACTTGTTCAGCAACGGCTTTTTGATGAACATGTTTGCCGGAACTTGGCAGTCAAATTTCTTCTTGATAGAAATATGCTTAGGCGTTTTGCTGCCGGCAGCCATTTGCCTCAGCCCATTGATTAATTCAAAAAAAGGAATGCTCTCTTTCGCCTTATTAACCGTCTTCGGCGTAATAATGAACCGCTTTAATGTGGTCTATACCGGGTTGTACGACTCAGTGCCGGTCGGCTATACGGCCAGTTTGGTGGAATGGGGCAGCAGCATTGGTTTGCTTGCCTTGGTGACGCTGGGCTACCTGATCTTAGTGGAAAATTTTAACATCTATTACTATGGAGGGAAAAAAGACGACGATGGCGCCGCCTATTCCCCGGAGAGGGAAGCTTCAGCTTTTACCGTAAAAGCCAATTGACGGCAAATGGCGTTAATACTCTGACGGCCTAGGGCCAAACATTCCAAGGAGAGATACATGGGCCGCATCGGCATTTGGGAACTGGCCATCATCGTGATCCTGGTTATCATCATTTTTGGCGCCCGCAAACTGCCGGAGCTGGGCAAAGGTCTGGGCCAGGGTCTGGCCAGTTTCCGCCAGGCCATGCGGGATACGGACCAGCCGGCGGACAAAAGCGGCCCGAAAGCCGAGGCCGATTCCAGCGACCGGGCTGAAGGCGGCTTGGCCTGACCGCGGAAACCAATTATTAGCAGCTTTCAAAAAATTTAAACGCTCTCGCCTTGATGACCCCGGCCGCCTTTATCAAAGAAATCGCCGGCCCCGCCCGCCGGCCCCTTTATGTGCTCCGCGGCGGCGAGCCCAGGGAGACGGCCCGGTGCCTGGAGGCCGCACGCCGGACATCCGCCCCGGATTTTCGCGATTTCAACTGCGCGGACCTGGACCTGGAGGCGGGGCAGGCCGACCGGCTCATAGGCGAAGCCCGGACCCGGCCCTTCGGCCCCCCGCCCCGTGTGCTGACGGTCAAAAATCCCCCCTTCAAAGCCGAGGACTGGAACGCCCTGGCCGACTACCTGGAGGACCCCAACCCCGAGACCGTCATAATCCTGGCCCTGAAGGACGAACTCGACGGCCGCCTGCGCTTTTCCAAAAAAATCAAGGGCGAGGGATTGGAAGTGGACTGCCGGCCCCCCAAGGGCGCGGCCCTGGTCAAGTGGCTGGCGGAAGAACTCAAGAGCCGGGGAGTGACGGCCGAAGGGCAGGTTTGCCGCCAGATCATCGAGCGGGCCCTGGGCGGCCAGAAGCAGAAAGAGCTGACCGGCGACGACCTGAACATCCTTCAGGGCGAAGCCGAAAAACTTAGCCTCTACCTGGAGCCGGGGCAGAACCTTTCAGCCGGGCTGGTCCAGGACTTAGTCAGCCTGGCCCCGGACGCCAACATCTTCGAACTAGGGGACGCCCTGGGCCGCCACGATCTGAAAACCGCCCTTGGCATACTCCTGAAACTTATGGTCACGGAAGATCCCCGGGGCGCCTTGGGCATGATAACCCGCCATTTCCGCATCCTTCTGGAAATCAAGACCCGCCAGGCCGCCCTGGGGCGGACCCGCCTGGGCCCGGAAGAGGCCAAACTTCTGGGCCTTCCTCCTTTCGTCTTGGAAAAAACCCAAGGCCAGGCCGCGGCCTGGCCCTGGCCGGACCTGACCCAAGCCCTGGCCGCCCTGGAGGAAGCCTACCTGGACCTGGTCTCCAGCGGCGCCCCTCCGCCCCAGACCCTTCTGGAAAATCTGACCTTGAAGCTGGCGGCCTTAGGCCGCGGCGTCCGCTGACCCCTTCATGGGCGGCCTCAAACTCATCACTCCCTATTTCCGACGCCATTTGCCGTGGGTCGCCATGGGTTTCGTCGCCCTTATGGGCTGCGATCTGGCCCAGTTGATCATTCCCGGCCTCCTGGGGCGCGGCATAGACCTCATGAGCGCGCCCGGGGCGGCGCCGGGCGATTTGTGGCCCATAGTCCGCCTCATCGGGGTCATGGCCTTGATTATAGCCGGGCTGCGCTTCGTCTGGCGCAACCACATCCTGGGTTTCGCCAGGCTGGTGGAGCGGGGCCTTAGGGACCGGCTCTACGCCAAACTCATCCGCCTCTCTCCGCGCTGGCACCTGGAAAATTCCAGCGGCGACCTGATGGCCATGGCCACCAACGATATGGACAACATACGCCTGGCCCTGGCCACCGGCCTCATCAGCATTGTGGACACCGTGTTCCTGGGCTGCGCCGCCCTCTTCTTCATGGTCTCCATCAGCCCCGGCCTTACCCTCTGGGCCATTCTGCCCCTCCCGGCCATCACCATCGTCACCCACCTTCTCGGCCGCCGCCTCTATATCCTGGTCCTGGCGACCCAGAACTCCTTCGGGCTCTTGACGGAGACGGTGCGGGAAAAAATGGCCGGGCTCAAGGTCATCCGGGCCATGGGCCTCGGAGCCCTGGCCCTAGAGGAGACCGAGAGGTCCGGCCGGGACTACATGAAGATAAACATCAGGCAAGCCCTTTTGGCCGGCACCTTCTTCCCCTTTCTCTACCTCATGAGCAACCTGGCCCTGGCCCTGGTGCTCTACTTCGGCGGCCGCGAAACCATCTCAGGCCGCGTCTCCACCGGCGATTTCGTGGCCTTTATCAGCTACCTGGCCCTCCTGACCTGGCCCCTCATCGCCCTGGGCATGGTCGTCGGCATTCTGCAGCAGGGCCTGGCTTCCTTAGCCCGCCTGGACCGCGTTTTTTCAGCCGAAAACGAGGAGACCCCCGCCATTCTTCCGCCTGATGAAAACCGGACGGAGATCGTCATAGAGCATTTGACCTTCCAATACCCCACCCGCCGGGAACCCGCCCTGGCCAACGTAAGCCTGACCCTGGCCCACGACCGCATCACCGCCCTGGTCGGCCCCATGGGCGGAGGCAAAAGCACCCTGGCCGCCCTCCTCCCGGCCCTCTTCGCCGCCCCGCCCGGGACCATAATGGTGGCCGGCCGGCCCCTGGAGGATTGGCCCCTCCCCGCCTTAAGGGCCCGTTTCGGCTATGTGCCCCAGGACGGCTTCCTCTGGAACGGCACCATCTATGAAAACGTGGCCTTCGGCCGGCCTTCCGCCGGCGAGGCCGAGGTGCTGGCCGCGGCGGAGGCCGCCGGCTTGGGCGAGGATTTGAATTTTTTCCCGGACGGGCTGGAGACCCTGGTGGGGGAGAGGGGCCTGACTCTCTCCGGGGGGCAAAAACAGCGCCTGGCCCTGGCCCGGGCCCTCTTGATCGACCCGCCCTACCTCATCATGGACGACCCCCTCTCGGCCGTGGACGCGGAGGTCGAGGCCCGGATAATGGACCGGCTGCTGGCCCTCCGGCGGGGCCGGGGCGGGCTCATCATCAGCCACCGCCTCTCCAGCCTCATGGGCGCCGATTGGGTGGTGGTGCTGGAACGCGGCCGGGTGACCGACCAGGGCGCCCCGGCGGAACTCATGAGCCGCGACGGCTATTTCAAAAGAGTGCGGGAACTGGGCGAGGATTTTATCTGATGCCCCGAGAAAAACCAGCGGGCGGGCGCGGCGGGGAGCAGGACGACGAAATCCGCCGCCCCTTCCAGACCGGCGACCTGGCCCTCTTGTGGCGGCTAAGGCGCCTGACCCTGGGCACCCGCCGGCTAATGGCCCTGGGCGCGGTAATGGTCCTGGGGGCCTCCCTGGCCGGCTTGACCCTGCCCTACATCACCAGCCTGGCCATCGACGAATACATAGTGCCCATGGGCCACGCGCTGGAGACGGAGGAGGCCTTAAGGGGCCTGGCCCGCCTGGCCCTTATCTTCGCCGGCTTGATGCTTTTAGGCTACGGCCTGGAATTCGGGCAGCGGGTGGTCCTGGAAGTCGTGGCCCAGCGCCAGGCCCTGGCCTTAAGGCAAAAACTCCTGACCCATCTTTTCAGCTTGAGCCAGAGCTTCTTCGACGGCCGCCAAACCGGCCGCCTCACCTCCCGCCTCACCAACGATGTCAACAACCTAAGTTCGCTGGCCAAAAACAGCGTGGCCACCATGGTGGGCGACCTGGTCTCCTTGACCGTCATCATCATCATCATGTTCTCCCTGAGCCCCAAGCTGGCCGTCCTCACCGTGGCCTTCACCCCCCTGACCATAATCCTGGCCGTCTATTTCGGCCGCCTGTCCCGGGCCGTGCAGCGCGAGCTCCGGGCCCGCCTGGCCGCCATTAACCAGGTTTTCAGCGAAACCCTGGGCGGTCTCATGGTCATCCAGGCCTTCCGCCGGGAAAAGCTGAACACGGAAATTTTCGAAAATATGAATTATGAAAACTACCGGGCCGGGATGAAGCAGACCAGGATCTACGCCCTCTTCGTGCCCCTGATCGATGTTTTCGCCTCGGTCATTCTGGCCCTGGTCATCTGGCAAGGCGGGAGCGGGGTCATGGCCGGCGAACTCAGCCTGGGAGTGGTGGCCGCCTTCATCGGCTACGCCCGGCGCTTCTTCCAGCCCATCCAAGACCTGGCCGAAAAACTCAACCTCTTCCAATCGGCCTTCGCCTCCCTGGAGCGCCTGACCGATATTCTGGACCAAAATGAGCGCCTGGCCGAGCCGGCCAACCCCCTGGTCCCTGCCCGGCCAGGCGGAGCCCTGGCTTTTGAGAAGGTCAACTTCCGCTACCGCCCCGACACCCCCCTGGTGCTGACCGACCTCAGCTTCACCATCAGGCGGGGCGAGGCCGTGGCCCTGGTGGGGCAGACCGGCAGCGGAAAAAGTTCCATAATCAACCTCATCCAGCGCAGCTACGACCCGGAATCGGGCCGCATAACCTTCGACGGCCAGCCCTTGGAGGAATTGGACCTGACCCTCCACCGGGCCCGCCTGGGCCTGGTCACCCAGGACGTCTATCTCTACGCCGGCACGGTCCTGGACAACCTGCGCCTGGGACGCGACCGTTTAAGCGATGCGGACCTTGAGGCGGCCTGCCGGGCCGTGGGGGCCGACCTCTTCATCAAGCGCCTGCCGCGCGGCTATGAGGAACCCTTGGGGACAGGCGGGCGCCACCTTTCAGCCGGGGAAAGGCAGCTTCTGGCCTGCGCCCGGGCCTTTCTGGAAACCCCGGAAATAATCATCCTGGATGAGGCCACGGCGGCCGTGGATTCCGAGACGGAGCGGCTCATTGAAAAGGCCTGCCGCACCCTCTTCGCCGGCCGCACCTCCATCACCATCGCCCACCGCCTTTCCACCATCCGCCAGGCCGACCGCATCCTGGTCTTAAGCCGCGGCCGCCTGATAGAAGAGGGCGGGCACCGGGAGCTTTTGGCCTTAAAGGGCGCCTACTACCGGCTGGCCTTGCTCCAGGGGCTGGCCTGACTTTTTCGGATGGCGATAAACGATTATAGACAGCGCCGTGCCTGCGCTAAATCACATTAATGAAGGGCTCCGCCGTGCAAAAAAACGCCATATCGGATAATAGTTTTATAAATTCATTATCGGCAAGGTTGCTGCTTGTTCTAACGGCCTTTTCGCTGATGATTCTTTCGAGCTGCTTCATAATGAGCCGCACGCTGAACACAAAACTTTTGCGTAACGCGGAAGAAACGATGAATATTACGAAGGCCTTTATCTCTCATGTCCTCATAGAACCGGAAGCTTCATTGAATTTCATCGCCGCCAATATAGAAGGGCTTTACAACCGCGGCGAAGGATTTGACGCCATAAAGGCTTATATGGCGGAATGCTCCACGCCGAAATTCAAGGAAAACACAAGAATATTCAGTTATTCAAGCATGTTCGGCTATTTTGACGTAATCGAGGAATTTTATGACGGCGGGGGATGGCGGCCCACGGAAGGTTATCTGCCAAAGGAGCGCCTGTGGTATAAAGCGGCCATGGCCGCCAACGGCAAAGTGGGGATTACCTCGCCTTATATAGACGCGGATACTTTGAAGCCCGTGATCGCCTATGCGCGCCGCATATATGACGAGGCCGGCAATCACATCGGCGTGGTGTGCGTCGATGTTCATATTGATTATTTCAGGCGGTTGATAATCGACAAGAGCATTACCCCGGGCAGCTATGGATTTGTGGTGGATGAGGACCTGAAGGTGATCATCCATCCAAATCATGAAATCCAGGGTGAGATTTTGGGCGAATACAACCCTGCCATGAGGCAGTTTGCGGGCGCAATGTTAAGCGGTTCGGACATTTCTCTTCAGAGCATCACAAACTACGCCGGCGTAAATTCGCTTGTTTTTGGCCGCCGGCTTGATAACGGCTGGTTCCTGGCCATCGTCGTTCCGAAACGTGAATACTATAAAGACCTCTATGACATGATGCTGATCACCAGTGTCCTGGGTTTTATCGCGGCGGCGGCGCTGATGATCATGCTGGTGCATCTTGAGAAAATCAAGAAAAAATCCGACCGGCGAATGACGGCGAGGATTGAAGCCATAATAGATAATCTGACCGGAATGGCATACCAACGCATTTACAACCCGCCTCTATACAATTTCACCTTTGTAAGCAAGGGCAGTACGGAACTCATGGGGTATACGCCGGAGGAACTGATCGGCGCCGACAGGTATTATGCGATGCTGCATCCCGAAGACGCGGCGGGCGTTATGGAGAAAGATGCGGCCACCCTTCCTTTTGACATGGTATTTGAGCACAATTACCGTATCATAACGAGAGACGGCGCGGTAAAATGGATATGGGAGCGCTGCCGCACACTTGAAAAAAACCCGGATGGCACGCCCCGTTTGATAGAAGGGTATTGTTTCGATATTACAGAGCGGTGGAAATTGGAAACCGCCGAGCTGGCCAACCGGTCGAAATCCAAATTCCTGGCAATCATGAGCCATGAGATTCGCACGCCCATGAACAGCATAATGGGATTCGCGGAACTGGCGCTGGACAAGGCGCGTGAACCGCAGCTCAAGGATTATTTGGTAAAAATATCGGATAGCGCGAAATGGCTTTTGCATATCGTGGACGATATTTTAGATATTTCAAAAATAGAATCCGGCAAAATGGAATTGGAAAACCTGCCTTTTGACCTCTGCGACATCATATCACGCTGCCAGTCGGTCATCCTGCCGAACGTAAAAGAAAAGAACCTGGAATTGAAAATTTTCGTGGAACCCTTGATCGGAAAAAAACCGTTGGGTGATCCGCTCAGGCTTTATCAGGTGCTTTTGAACCTACTTTCGAACGCCGTAAAATTCACCCACGCCGGGTCCGTCACGTTTTCAGCACTGGTCAAAAGCACTGATGACAATAGCGCGGCAATATACTTTGAAGTAAAGGACAGCGGCATCGGCATGAGTCCCGAACAGGTTGAAAAAATATTCGCTCCCTTTATTCAGGCGGATTCAAGCACAACGCGCAATTATGGCGGAACGGGTCTAGGGTTGGCGATAGCTAAAAATATCATTGATTTGATGGGCGGAGAGCTGGTTGTGCAAAGTTCGCCCCGCGTTGGCAGCACGTTCAGTTTTGAAATTGTATTTGCAACGATGGAGGCGCTCGATGATGACAAGCCTGATCATTTAAGATTCGACATTCTCGAAAAACCGCGCTTCGACGGCTTAGTCCTGGTCTGTGACGACAATACCCTGAACCAGGAGCTCATATGCGAGCATCTAGCGCGTGTGGGCCTTCGGACGGTGCTGGCGGAGAACGGAAAAGCGGGCCTTGAGACGGTTCAAGAACGCATTCAAAAGGGTGAAAAGCCCTTTGACCTGATATTCATGGATATGTTCATGCCGGTTATGGACGGAATGGAAGCCGCATCGGCCATAGCGGCCTTGAACACCAAAATCCCCATAGTGGCGATGACGGCCAATGTAATGGAGGGCGACCTGGAAAGATACAGAAGGAACGGAATGCCCGACTGTTTGGGCAAGCCCTTCAAATCGCAAGAATTGTGGCGTGTTTTGCTGAAATATCTGACGCCTGTGGACGGCCCGATTGAAAGCGAAAATGAGCGGACGCGGGAAAACGTTGAATTGCATAAGAAGCTGCTGGTCAAATTTGCTAAAGACAATCAGGCCAGGTATGCCGAAATCGCCGCGGCCATTGCCGCGGGCGAGACGGCGCTCGCGCACAGGCTGGCGCACACCTTGAAGGGGAACGCGGGGCAGATTGGCCAAAAAGGGTTGCAAAACGCCGCGCAAGAAATCGAAGCGCTGCTGCAAGATAAAGCGGCGCCCGTATCAGAGGACAGCCTGGAGCTTCTCAAAACCGAATTGGAGCTTGTTCTGGACGAATTGAAGCCGCTCTTTGATGAGCCAGGGCCTAGGGAAGGCTTTAAACCCATGAATCGTGAACAGGTGTTGGCGTTGTTTGAAAAACTGGAGCCCATGCTGGAAAACATAAACCCAAAATGCCTGGATCTGCTTGATGATATTCGCGTTGTGGAGGGAGCGGAGGAGCTTGCGAGCCAGATGGAAGATTATGAATTTGAAGCCGCCGCCAAGACGCTGGCCGAACTGAAGAAGCAATGGGCCTAAAGCCGCTTATAAATTTTGGGTTCCAATTCATTGAAGTGGATGGTAAAATTAATCCGACTTTGCGCCCAAAAAGGCGCTGGCGGTAATACTGTATAAGATTTGTCACCAGCTTTATGAACCGAAAAGAATGGGAGTTGTCTATGACGCCAAAACATATTTTACCAAACGAGTGGGAAAACCGCAATTCACCCAGTAGCATATTGCCGTCTTTTCTAAAAGCCCTAAAAAGCGATGATTTACAAAGAAATCTTCAGTCTTTATACTGCAATCTATCTGAAAAAGACAAAGGCATTATTTCAAGAATTCTAAATTGTTTTTTTCGCCTGCTCAGCAAAGAGCAACCAGAGACTATTTTCACTTCCGCCGAAAGTGATGAGATCAACAATTATTTGAGCATCATTCAAAACCGCATCATAAAACTAAAAGAAGACTTATACTGCTTTAATGGCTATTTTCTGCCTATCTCCCATTTTGCGCCAGATTTATTTATCAGCAGGCTGTCATATGATCTATTGGATAACCCGATGCATATTTCAGATAAAGATATAATTGATGCCGGCGGCTATGTGGGAGATTCAGCTTTAATTATGTCTTCCTGGACAAGCGGACGGGTTCATGTCTTTGAACCAATAAGTAGCCATAAAGCTCAAGTTGAGAAAACGATACAATATAATAATCTCACAAACTGTTTGCTGGTCCCTAAAGGCTTGGGAGAGACCAAAGCTGAAGTTGAAATAGCATTTTTTGGATCAGGCAGCAGCATTAATAAATTTGATAAGATTGTCTTTGATGCTTTGAAAAACCTGATTATTAATTAAGATAAGCCCTTTTTTAGTAATCTGAAGGGCATAGGCTCAGTCCTCAATGCGACCCAAGCCAATCTGGTGAGCATGGTGCTAAGGTCAAAACGGCGATTGAAGCGATATGAAAACGAAGCCAAGTATCGATGTCCATGCTTATGGACAGCCTGATAGGTCCCGCTGATCGCTTTCTTGACGTTGCCAAGGACCGTGTTGACCCATTTGAAAGTACTGTTTTGAACCTCTTTGTTTCCACTGGTCTTGACAGGAACATGATGGCATCCACATTCGGGAATACTCCGGAAGCATCGTAAACCATCGGTCACCACTTCCGAGCCGACCGTCAGTATTTTTTCCCCAAGGCGCCTGATTTCCTCTTTTCGAAAACCTTTGACACAAATCAGCTTCACGCGGATTGGATGTCTGTCTTGATTGGTTTCAACCGCCGCCACAAACGGAGTTTTGTGGCCCGCTCCCCTTCCTCGCTTGCCGCCGCTTTCCTGGCCGCCTAGATACGCATCATCCATCTCCACACGACCACTCAAAGGTTGATTGATTTCGCGTTCATACATTACTTGCATCAATTTGTTCGACATCTTCCACGCGGTCGGCTGACTGACGCCCAGACGGCGACCCAATTCCAGACTGGAAATACCGCCTTTGCTCTGCGTCAAGTGATACATGGCTCTGAACCAAATCTTCAACGGCAGTTTGGTCGAGTCGAAAATAGTGCCTGCGGTCACTGAAGTCTGAGCATGGCAACGGGCGCATTGGAACAGTTTGCGAGGCCCGACCAGGCAGTATTTGGGGCATTCGCAATGAGGACACTGAAAACCGGACGGCCAACGCCAAATGACAAACTGCTCCCAGCATTGTTCTTCACGCCCATAAAGTTCCTCGAACTGAGGCTCACTCAGCCCTTTGCGGAAATGGATACCTTTGTTCACCATAATATTACTCCTCAATGATTACAATCTATTATTGCAATTTGTTATGAGGATCATTTTAACATAAACTCAGCTTATTATCATTAATAATCAGGTTCTATTTTATTACTTCTTCGCTCTTTTTGCTCAAGTTTTTAGAGATGCCCTGAAGATATTATGACGTTCTTTAGTTAATATCCTCATAAAATTTAGATGCGTAGGCCCTGACACTTGGCCAAAAAATTCTTGACATATTTCAACTGAAGTTTATTATAGAAAAAAAAGTTTCGGTTGTGGGGAGGGGCGGACATCCTGCAAACAAGTGGGGCTGTAGCTCAGTTTGGGAGAGCGCATGACTGGCAGTCATGAGGTCAGGGGTTCGATCCCCCTCAGCTCCACCAGTAATATCAAGGGGTTAAGCGAACGGCTTGGAGCCCTTGCTTCTTTTGACAAACCATTTTGACAAGCCACGCGACAAACCAAAAATCATTTTGCTCTACTGCCCTGCCAGCCTGCGAACCAGCTTTGCCTGGAAGTCAGGAGTGGATCCATATATTATGTATACTTCACATACTCGATAAACAGCGTCATGTGACGGTTGCCCGACATGAGGCTGTTCTGGATTGCTAAAGTTATCCCGTCACGATGGGCATAGACTGAAACGGTCATATCAGCCGAGCCGCTCGGATTGCCCCACCTGGCACAGCCTGGAATCACAAGGCGAACATCGTTAGGCCCTGGGCCGCCGGGCGCCTCTGAAATATCTAGTGTGCCTTGGGCGGAGATTAGATGGTCCATAAAAGGCACGTCTAAGCCGATGTAATGCGGCTGGTAGCCGGGGCTTTGTATGTCAATCTCCTGGTCGATTACGAGCCGGTAAATGGGGCGGCCGTCCACCCAATACGCGCCGGTCAGGTGTTCGTCGGTCGAGTAACTATCCGCCGCCTCGCCTTTACGCTTGAACGCCTCCAGCGGATGGCCGGGACGGTCATCACCCGTAAAGCCAGGCGCGTTAGTGGTCGTCCCTGCCACATCTAAATCGGCTGTAGGGAAAATTGCCAAAAGGCCATGCCTGGCCAAATTGCCATCCACCTTTACCTGGGCACCAGTTTGAAGGGTGGTCATGGTGCCTGAATAAAAATTCAAGTTCCCCGGAAAATGGGCTTTGGCGTAAGAGTTGAAATTTACATTGGCATCCCAAAATGAAATGGATGAAAAGGGAAATACCAATTCCTCGTATTCATTTGTATCTATTTGAGTGCCTATAAAATCAACTCGGTCTACGAATCGAGCGCTTGCGGAACCAGCAAAGCCCCGCCAGTTTTTGCCTGTTAATTTGACTAAGCCTCTTATGCCCCGGAGATTAAACGACCGTGTTACATGCGGCAAGCCCTCCGGCATATCCACATCTATTGTAAGAATATTGTTTATATTGGAAGTTGACAGCATGGTGAACTTTTCAATGGCAACAGCTTGCGGGGTAGGCTGACGAAATACAAAGGTCAAATCACCGTCAAAGGTTCGATACTTGACATTGGCGTTAAACCAATCCTCAAAGGTTATTGTGCCGTTGTCAAAATCAACGCCCTGGGTGTAAGTTCCGGGCGTGCCCTTCCTCATGGCAGATTCGGCCTTGCCTAACGCTTCCTGAACATCCTGGGCAAGGTCGGCACGGGGAATACCTCCAGGCCTGTATAAATCCATGGCCTGAACAATGGCCGAGCGGGCGGTTCGGGTTGCGGTGATGGCCACGCCCCAGGGCGTCCATTCAAGAGGGTTGACGCGCTGTTCCAGGCTGGCAGCCCGGCCTTCCAGGTCTGTATCCGCAGCCTGCCGGGCGTTCCTTTCGGTGGTAACAGCCTCGGCCAGGGCGGCCTGCAGGCCCGGGTGGGAGGCGCCGCTGCTGTTGTGCGCGCCTAGGGCGGCGTTAAGCTGTTCGGCGCTAACGCCACCGCTGCCGGGGTCGGAGGGGCCGGCCGGAGGGGCGAAGGGATTATTATTGCCGGCAAAGGGATTGCTCATTTTCAAACCTCACCCAAGTTCAACGCGAAAATTATCATGGGGGTTCATGCCGACAGCCTCCAGGTAGAGCGAGGTCAGCCCCCGATTAAAGGACCATCCCCTGTCGCCTGCGGCCAGGTCCAGTTGAATGCTGTAACGGTCAAAGGATAAAATCAGCCTTCCGGAAAGAGGCACGGTCGGGTCCGGCTGGACAATGTTTATGCCGGTCGCGCTCCAGCGCCACCCGGCCGTCACCCGGAAACGGCCGTTACCGGGAACGCTGAAACCAGGGCCTCTCAATAGTTTCCACTCAGTCATATTTTTTTTCCTTTCTGTCGAGGCCGCCCCAGGGCTTTTCCGCGGAATCGTCGAGTAAATCGTCAAAACGCCTGTTGGCTTTGGCGTTCACCTTCTCCACGAAACGCAAAATGTAATCAGGCACCAGCCCGGTTATCTTATGCAGATTCCGCAAAACCGAGATTGCCTCGCTGGTTATCATTATCGCAATTACAATGTCCAAAATCGGGACATGAAAACCGACAGTTCGTGTTATTGAGAGGTTAACAAAGCCGACAATTAAAATGCACAGGCTGTATACAATCAGCTTAACCACCCAAAGTTCCGCCCTTCGCAGGCTGAAAACTTGCCCCTTTATGGCGGAGATCAAGCCAACAATCATATCGCACCCGAAGAACGCGTAAAGCACGATAAGCAAGTGGGCGTCCCCGCCTAAAAATTCTTGATAGGCAAGGACGGGCGCGGAAAACAAAATCTTATACTGCCAGCCGTCGGCCAGCTTCCCGGACGCGTATGAGGCGCTTTTGAGAAATCCCGCCCAAGTCATCATGATGCGCCTCCTTACCTTTTTCTCTTCGCCTCATCATAGGCCCTGGCCAGCTTCGCATCGTATTGGTTGGCGGCGTAGCCGGGGCCGTTGTAGCCGCGGGCGAAGGCGGCCCAATCCTGGCGCTTCAAGGCCGCCATCAGCCCGGCCCCGCGCAGGAAGCCCAGGGCGGCCCCCAAGTGGGCGGCCTCGTCCCGATACATGGCGTTAATGAATTGTTGCAGGGATTGGAATCCGCAGACCTTCCAGTTGAAGCCCATTATCTGGAACAGGCCCCAGGAGGCGGAAGACAGGGCCGCCTCCCGGTCGATGGCCGCGGCCTGCTGGAGGCGCAGATGTTCGCCCTTGCCGCCTAAGTAGTAGCTCCGGGTCCAGGCCTTATGAAGGATATTCTCATTTCCTTCAAGGAGCCTGTTTGGGTCCAGGCCCCGCTTCACCAATTCCCGCCAGAAAACATGGCCCTCGAAAAGTATCTTGGGCTGGCCGTCAGCCAGGAAGCCGGAGCCGCTGGACTCAACCACGGCCACGGCCTTGAGCAAAGCGTATTCCAGGCCGGCCGTCTCGGCGGCGGTTTTTATCTGGGCGTCGGTAAGTGTTTTGCTCATGTATAACCCCCTCGCTCCTTGTGGTAGGGGTAGCTTTCATTCCTGCAAGGCTGGCCTTGCGTTCCTCCTGAATTAAAAGCCTGCCCCTACCACAATTTATCTCAGTTTGGCCAAGCCGGAAGATTCGGCAGTTTCGCCACGGCCTGCTCAAAGGTCAATTTGCCGCTGGACAGTTGGGGCAGAATCTCGAAAGCCTTGACCCAGTAGAGGTCATAGCCTTGCTGGGCGACCTGGGCATCGGCCGCAAAAGTTCCAGTCTGAGCCAGCACCCGGTCTATGGAGTCCCAACCCCTATCTACCGCCCATTGGTTCAGCTTTTCCATGACGACGGCGTAAAAGGCTTGTTCCTTTTGGGCCGGAGAGCGGTTCGCAATAAGCCATGCCTCCGCCTCTTCCTCCGTCAGCAGTTCGTATTTCGTGCCTTTGGGCAGGGCGGCTATGAGGCCTTGGAGATTGTCGGTGATTTCCGTCTCGCCGGTGGGATAGCCCTCGGCGTCCAGAATGTCTGTTTCTGTTTGAGCCGGCCAAGTTAGCCGGGGGCTTCCGTCAATGATGTATGCTATACCTTGCATTGCTCGTTCTCCTTAAAAAACTTGTAAATTAAAAACTCCGTCCTCAAGCGTACCAGCGGTATTTACAACTGAGACATCTAACTCATATTGCTCACCACCTGAAACAATATTCGCATAAGCGGTTCCTGGCCCTCGCTTAGTAACAGCCGTATTTGTCCACACAATGGATGGTTCTAAGCTAACTTTATACTTACCAACTGAGGTTCTGGTGACTGAGGTTATTCCAAAGCTACGTCCAGTATTGATAACTCCAGTTACGTCTTGCAAAAACAAAGCGGCTTTGACCGTGCCCCGCTCTGATATAATCCTTCCCCCAAGAGAAACGTAGCCCGTAGAGCGGCCGTCTATAGAGCCAGGAATCATGGAATTGAGTTGTTCTGTAGTTAAACCAGGGAACGCACCACCGCTAGACGCTTCCCATTTTCGGCCGGTAAAAGAGCCGTTATAAGTAGTGCTCCCCAGGGATATATTACTATTCCCTCTTGAACCATCGGCAGAAGCAAAAACGTCTATAGTTGGCGTACCCGTAAATTGGAAGGAGTTGTTATAAGCAAATATTTCCCCGAATTGATGAGCGTGTAGCATGACCCAAGACTCACCTTCAAATTCACAGCCATCTCTCAGAAGAAGACCTCCATGCCGCCATGCGTGAATGCTTGGAACGCCTATAGCCTTATTAATTCCAATACATTTAATATTTCTACAGTCAACCCATGCACCGCCATATGCGGCTATAAGGTTAGAGCCTTTGAGAGCCAAGTCTTCAATACTAAAAACACCTGGGCCACTAAAAGAGATTGGCCCAATTATAGTTTGGTCTTTCCCCATGCCTTTAATAACTAAAGCATTATGCCCAATAGTATTGTTAATGCCGATTGTACCTGGCCACTCTCCAACTCCATATTGTACAAATACATAAAACCTATTTGGGTCCATTTTGGTTAAAGCATTGAGCACTCCTACCCAAGTCCTTACCGCCCCAGTTGCTGAGTTCGTTAGCCCATTGTTGGCATCGTTGCCGTCCATACGAACATAGATGGTTTCGTAAGAGGTTAGTTTGCGGCGTAAGTCGGTGTTGACGCGAGTAATAGCTCCATGATGTGCGGCTGTATCATTATTGTGGGTGGCAATATCCACTACCCCGCCTTGCCCCGCCGCACGTAAAAGAGCTATCAGATCATCAACGGTCCCGCCCATGCGGGAGACTTCTTCGGCTAAAAGGGCCAGGTTTTGGGAATCGGTCAAATTGAGAGACATGGCTCAAATCCTTTCTTAATGGATAAGTTCTAAAGACCAAATGCGAAGCTCCTGGCTTATTGAAAGCCGAGTAGCGCGGGTTGCTGATATGGCAGCCTGCCATAAAGACCAATCAAATTTACGACTTTGCTCATACAGTTCCATGGCTTGTATAAAAGCAGACCGTGCTGTATGAGCGGCTGATATAGCTGCATTCCAGAGAGACCAATCACTCTTGGTTTGGGCTTCCGTTATAATTAAACCTTGCTCATTAACAACCTCCTGGAGTGCTAGTATTTCGTTGCCTTGTTTATTGATAATTTCCTGAAGCTCTGATATTTCGTTTCCTTGCTTGTATAAATCCATAGCCTGAATAAAGGCCGAGCGGGTAACGCGGCAGTTATCAATAGCCCTACTCCACAAGTGTTTTGCATCGACTGTGGCAATAACAGTTGCTTGCTGGTCAATAGCCTCTTGCAGAGATTCTGCCTTTGCCTCAACCTTAGCTATTGCGGTACTCTGGGCATAAAGTTCCATGGCCTGAATAATAGCTGAACGGGCGGCGCGGCAAGCGGTGATGGCCACGCCCCAGGGTGTCCATTCAAGCGGGTTGACGCGCTGTTCCAGGCTGGCAGTCCGGCCTTCCAGGGCAACGCCCCGGCCTTCCAAGGCCAGGGCGCGGCCCTCCAGGTTTGTAGCCTGGCCTTCCAAGGTCGTTACTCTCGTCGCCAGCCCCGAACTCATGGCCACAGCCAGGACGGCGGCATCGGCGGCCTCGTCAGCCGACGCGGCGGCGGCGTTCGCGGAGTTCCGGGCCGCCGCGGCCGAAGCGGCCGCCTGGCTGGATTCTTCACCCGCCTTGGCGGCATAATGGAGGGCGGAATAGAAGCCGTCCTGGACTGCCTCATCCTCCGGGTTCGCCGCCCACTTCCGGGCCAAGGCGGCGCTGTTTTTCGCCTGGGTGGCTGAAGACCGGGCTTGGGTTTTAGCCGCCTGGGCCTCAGTCCGGGCAGTCTCCGCCCGGTCGGCTTCAGCCTCCGCCCTGTCGGCCTCGTCCCTGGCCCGGTCCCGGGCCGCTTCGGCAGCCTCCAGAAGAGCCACCAAATCGGCATATTGTATGGGCTCATCCAAGTTCGGCGGGGCAATGATGGCCCGGCCCAGCATCTCCCGGAGTTCCTGGCAGATCATGGTTAAAATATCTAAAGCCCGCTCATGGGTCTCGGCCGGGAAAACATCGTGGGGCCGGTAATCGGTCTCCTGGGTGAAGTCCATGCGCCTCAAGAGGACCAGGCTAAGTTCCGCGCCGGCCTTTTCGCGCCCGCTCTGGGTCAGGGTTATGGTCCCGCCCTGGTCCCGGCCCAGGCCGCCCACGGTATAGTCGAGGCCCGGAGTCAGAGTAATAACCCTGGCGGAGCCGTCCACCAGGTCAACGGCCAGCTCACCGGCCTTGAATACCTTGAAGGGGAAGGAATAGTCGGCCAGGGCGCTGTGGGTTATGTGCACGGCCTTGGCCACGGGGGATGAAACGGTCATACTATTTTAGCTCCTATCTTACGGTCACGGGTCCAGGGGCTCCCGCCCCTGCTTAGTAAGGCTCACGTATAAAGAGGCGGTAAAATTTTTCAAACCCATCATTTTCGTCCCAATCTTCCCAGCCTTTAAGGGAGGCGGCGATCTGCCCGGCCGGAATCGGAACCCCGGCCGCGGCCAGGCCCCGGGCCAGGCGGCCCGCCCCGCGGATCTCCTCGTCAGTCAAAAAGTCCTGGGGACCCCGGATCAGCCCGCTTATGTTCGTGAGGGTGCTCTGCACCGGCGCGGGCTCGAAGCGGAAGCTGGCGCCGGTATAGAAGCCGACAAGGTCCTTGACCACCGGCAGCCCGCCCATGAAATAGCTGAGAACGCCCTGGCCTATCGTCACCATATCCTCCTCATCCTCGGGCAGCCCGAAGTTTTTGACCAAAAATTCCAAGAGGGCCGGGAACACTACCAGCATAAGGCCGGCCCTGCCCGCCTGCCAGGTTCCCGTTAGATATTCGCCGCGCCGGAAAGCGCCGGCGGTCTGGTGGTATTGTTCCCAGATAAGGTTTTGAGTGCCGGAAAAGAAGGTTGAAAACATATTGAAGACCCGGCCCCATTCGCCGAAGCCCCAGCCGCGCTGAGCCCGGCTCTGATCCTTTGTCGCTCCGGTGGGCTGGGTAATCCGCAAAATGCTGTCGGCGAGGCTCACGGCCTCAGCCTCCCTCTTCCCTTCCTTCAGGGCTTTTAGGTAGCCGCCCAGCCAGACCGGATTGGCCACGGCCTGGTCCAAAAGAGCTATAGGCTTGAAATAAATATCGGTAAGTTTGTCCCGGACGTTCCCGGTCAAGGGATTGCGGAGGGTCAGGGCTTCGTGTATGTCGCGGTCATAGGAAGTCTTGTTGCGGTTGGCCAAGGCCACGCTCTTACTGTAAATCTCATCCCGGACAGCCAGCATTTTCGCGGGATTGCCGTAATACTCCTTTATTCCCATGAACGTCCACCACCAGCCCAGCTTATGGACGCTCTGGGTAATACCCGTGGCCTGGCAGGCGGCCACGCTCATCTTGAGGCCCATGGCCGCCAGGGAAGTGTTGCGCCGAAGCTTGCGGACCAGGGAAGCCGCCCCAGGATCGCCGACCATTTCCGGTTTGGCCGTCTCGCGGAGCCAGCGTTTTATTTGGTTCCAATAGTTATCGCCTAGGACGCCCTCTATGGCCCCGCGCACTTCCGGCCGCCGAATGAGCCGCCAAACATCGTTGACGGCTTCCCGGTGGGTCAAGTCCTGTATGCTTTCATTGAGGCTGTTGATAAGGACCCCGATATTTAAACGCGGAACAAGGTTTTTATAGGTTTTCCCCTCTCTTTCAATGGTGGTCGGGGCCTGGGTGTCCGGCCGGGCATAGAGGCTCTGGTTGGCCAGCATGGTATCGGCCATATCATGAAAGCGGTCGGCCCTTTCGCTCATGGAACGGTCGAAGCGCAAAGGGAAGTAGCCGCCCCGGTATTCCCCGTATTTGGTTTTGACCGGCGCGCCCTCAACCTTTGCCAGTTCAACGCCTTTGGTTCTCAAGGTCAGCTCGTTCAAGAGCGGGTACATTTCGTTGTCCAGGAAATCCCAGACGGCCTGGACAAAATCCCATTGTTCCTTGGTCAGGCTGTCCTTGATGGCCTGGAGCTGGGCCTCTGTCATGGTCTCGCCGTTTTCACCTAACTCTATATTCATCAGAGCCCGGAGATTCTGAGGGTTGCCGGTGTTCAGGGCCGCCACAATCAACTGTTCCCTGGTCAGCATGACCGGCAGGCCTTCCACGGAAACCTTTTCACCCCGCCAGGCGTTCATGGCCTTG
>Ga0099364_10001015_pt1 | contig 47178 bp, 34 predicted proteins | sample TergutTh196P3_FD_73070 | JGI IMG/M metagenome (GOLD analysis project Ga0099364, IMG submission 73070) | Microcerotermes parvus P3 segment gut microbial communities from Pointe-Noire, Republic of the Congo - Th196 P3 | ecosystem: Host-associated > Arthropoda: Insects > Digestive system > Gut ...
CAATCGGGTTTTCAGCGGAGGTTTGCAAGTGCAACCTTTAACAAGCAAGCGGCTCTATAGTCCGCAGTTATCAAATGTGGCGGTTATCTCTATCCGCCGCCTCGCCTGGGCTATGGGCTTAAAAATGCCCGCAACAGTAGAACACATAGTCCAGCTATTGCCCCACATCATAGATCCTTCAAAGGTCTGCAATTTATGTAGGGACAAATCACGGTGCGCCCTGTGCGTTTTCAATAAAACAAACACACAGCCAGCCACAAGCCCCCTAGCTGCCCTCATGTAGCAGCCCGCTCCGGCCTTGTGCCGGGGTATTTTAGGAGTTATCAAAATGAAAATAACAAACATTAAGGCAATGCGGAATTTTATATATGAAAATTCCGGCTTTTCAAAAACAACGGTAAATAATGTCATCAAGGCATTAGGTTATCCCCTACATGGTTCAGGCGAAATTTTTATAGAACTTTCATCAGAGTTTGAAAATTGCGCAGAATATGGGGCAAATATCGGGTTTGGCGGTTTCATTTACTACAATGAAACAATCTCATTTTATAAAGCCAACCGTCAGGACATTGTTTCCCACATGGAACAAACAGCCAAAGAATTTGGCACAGACATTATTTCAATGGTTCAAGGTTTCGGCTTGTTCCGCAATTCAGAAAAGCCCACAACAGGGGAAGTCGGCAAAGCGTTATGGGGCATTTTAAACAATCCAGACTTAACCAGCCTTTACAATGTTTTCGCCTGGTATGCCTTGGAGGAAGTTTCAAGAACCTGGTACAGGTACTTAGAAGATAATCCCTCATATCATGCGGAACTGTCCGCATAGCAGCACCGCCCCGGCCTTAGTTGCCGGGGTATTCCCAATCAAGGAGCAACTATGTTTTTACAGGTTTATCAAGGCCAGCAGTACAGTTATTCCTATGAAGTAGGTACAGGCCACTATTTGTTATTCAGGAATGATTATAAAGCCCATACATATTTACAAGGCGATGATGCCCGGATTTTTCGTGAGCAGATGGAACACATAGACAGCCTGCCGCCGCCCCAAAGCAATGACGGAAGAATCACCGAAAACATAATCAGTCTTTATGTATAAAATATGCCGCCCCGGTCCCCATCGGGGCGACTAACATATTGCTTTAGGCGGCATGGAGGCCGCTGTGATACCTTATTACTGGAGTTTTTTCGTTGAAAAAACTCCTAAGCTTAACAATCAGCATGGAAGCTGATTGTTAAGCATCCATCCCTGACAACAGCACGTTATGAGCAGTACCGATGTATTTTTCAAAGAACAACTGCCTTGATGATTTATTACGCCTTAGTTTTGAGAACAAGAATATTATTTTTCGGTCTTGTAACCAGAAAACCGTCACGCTTGCGAAACCTCAAAAACAACTCCCCATATTCAAGGCTCTCTGTAGTACCATCGAACTTTTTAAGCTCAATACCCTTCCTGTTTCCGTGCTGAATTCTTTTAGGGTTCATGAAAATGGCAAAAGGCGTATCCGCCCCAATGTCCCCAATTTGCGGAAGGATTGAAACTTCATGATAGGGGTACAAGTCTAGCCGCCCCGGCATAGCCTCTGTAGGCCGCCGCCAAATCGGACGGCCTGTGGTATCTTCTATGTTAGCTATGTGGTTTAAAACAGTTTCATTGAGAAACCAGACACAATCTTTCCTTTCCTCGGCGGGGATCTTATAGACCGAATCCCTAAAATCCTTCCAGGTCAGATCATTGATTGTGTTCCCCTGAATGGTAACTTTGACTGTCCCCTCTACCGCCATTGATCCCGTGAAGGGATCATCATCAGCTAGGAGGCATTGACGGTCAAATTCTTGTCCGTAAACTTCAAGAAATTCGTCCACGAACATTGCCCCCAGGTCGATAAAGACATCTTCCTCAAATTCATCGAACCAGGGGATATAACCCGCCAAAGTATACGCCTTTAATTCAACACGCTCCGCACCTTTCGGACGGCTTGCCTTAATTTGCTGCCCGTAGGCGGTCAGCCAATGAAGCTCAACACCGCCCCGATCTCTAGTAGGCAGGAAGATTGAAGGCCCCATCATAGGCCGATGACGGACAAGGTTCATCATCACGCTTTTTTTGGCTGCGTCCTGCATGATCTCCGTTTCGTAAATCGGATTGATTAGAAACTGGTCGTTAGTCGCCATGTTGCCCATTGGTTCACCAAGCGGAGCCTTGACAACCTGCCAACCCTTTTCACCCCAAGACACATCACGGGGATTAGTCCAGTTGTCGGCTTTCAGGTTAGGAGAAAAAGCCAAGTCCGCAAGGGTCTTGTGATTTCCGCTCCATGCCGCCGCAATTCCTTTGCCCAGGTTATACAGCAGTTCCCGCCGGGTAAGTTCCTTCGGGTACTTCACCTGTGTTTTAAGTTCCTCCCGCAAACTCTTAATAGTTCCTTCCAGAGCCGCAATCTGCGTTGACTGATTTGAAGCAACTGTTTCAAGGGTTTTTGCCATTTCTTCAAGAAGCATTTCCTTGTCCTTAAAATACTCCGCCGCCTTAGCCGGATCAGAAAAACCGCTATTCTCGATTTTCTTCATGTCGGCTAATTTCTGTTTGATTACTGTCAATAGTTCGTCCATGCTTTAATCTCCTTGTAGATTGTTAATAAAGCCAGCCCAAAAATTGGATTGGCAAATATCCTGTGCTGTTTCCGTTTTCACCGCCTCTATGCTTTTAGCTAATGCGTTGGGCTTTACTAAAGCCCACGGATTAGCCGGAACATTGCAAATCGAAAATTCTAAAAGTTCCTGCTTGCGGAAGATTAGCGATGTTCCATCCCTGCTATCTTCTTTTGACGGTATTTCAATCTCCATGACACGAAAGCCTACCGAACCCGCCCGAATGACACCAGCCTTAACACGCTGCCCGATACTCCACCCGAAAGGGTCATAGCTTTTGTCATTGAAGTACACCAGCCCATGAAGCCCCTGGTCATCAACCGTAAGCCCTTCCATTTTTCCGATAGCCGGAATATCGTAGCGGTGCGCCCACTCGATAACAGGATTATCCATGTACCGCTTGAAGTCCCAACCATGCGGATCAATCCGTTCTCCAAATCGGTCAAGGTCAAATGTTGAAAGCGTCCAAGGTAAGCCCTGCCCCGCCTCTGCATCAGCAGTAAGCAAAAAAGGAACCGAGGCTATCAGTTCCACGTCCCCTATAACTTTTTGTATTCCCGCCGTTCCATTCTTCACACCCAAAAAATCCAGCAATACCGGGGTACAACCAGCCCGATATTCCCCGCCCTTAGTCCTAATAACCATAAAATATTCTCCCCTAATTAATTATGTCCTCAACATTAATAAGCCCTTTTCTAAGCCCGTTAATCAAAATATCTACAGGCGTATTCCCTCCGCATTTCCGGTATATATTTTTCTTGTGCGCTTTTATTGTGTTTATGCTTACTGATAAAATATCCCCTAACTCTTTGTTTGAATTATTTTCGCCAGCCATTTTAATAATTTGAAGTTCCCGCTGTGTAAGTTTTTCATCAAATGAAAAACCATCGTCCTTTTTATCAAGAACCGCTTTTACATCATCAGGGCAATAACGCTGTCCCCAAGAAACATCTTTAATGGCTTTATCAATATTGCATTCAGTGTCCCTAAGCGAAACAAAACTTTCCGCTCCGGCAGCGATGAACCTTGCAGCGGCAACAGGCTTTACTTCACAAGCGGCCCAAACAACAATTCTTATGTGCCTGTTGCGTTTCACCATTTGATGGACAAGTACATCGGTACTGTGCCCAAGAAAACAATTTTCTATGAATATAAATTTGATAAATGTAGTTCTCATTTTTTCCGATAATTCATTTTCACTCGAAGCAGTTAAAACCGATAATCCGCAATCCATAAATTTATCCTTTAGCATTCCAGCGAAGAATATAGCGTTAGTTGCAATAATAACGCCCCTATTCCCCATCAGCCCCCCTGTTATTATCAATAGGCACAAGGCTTTTAGGCCTGTACCAAACATCGCCCCAAGGTTTAGGCTCTTTGCCTCTCTCTTTCAAAACATCATTGATTGTTTTAATTCCGGCGTTAATTTCCGCAATATCCCTTTTACTCTGTGCGTCCTCATTTTCCTGCAATTCCGGTATATCCCAAAGGTCAAAGCGTCCATTTTCCTTTAATCCAAACCGCATAAAAAATTGAGCTTCAAGAATTTGCTCAAATTGGCGTAACAGGGGAATTAGGGTATACTGCCAAAATGCGGAGTGCTGCTCTTTAGTGTCCTTGCCGGAAAGAGCCGTTGACTTGTCAGAGATATTGGCGACACGAGGGGGAATTCCAAACTTCGCCAAAATCGTGTAGAGGTTCCACCGCTTTAATTCAAAAAGCTTTACCACATCGGGATTAAACGAAAGAGCCTCAAAGCTGGTTCCCTTGCCGAGCACGGCAATCTTACGCCCCGCCTTTACCTGCCCGTACTTACTTTCCCACCGCCGTTCTATTGCGTCGGCTTCTTCGGGTCTTAGTGTTTGGTCAGTTTTCAGTAAGCCTTGCGGTATTGCGTTATTTTTGAGAAGCGTAGAGTTTGCTTTATTTGCGAAATAATCCTGTTCAATTTCCAGCGACAGGGAAACCAGCGGATTTACGCCCCGCAGTGGGTTCCACGGGTTCCAATCCTTGAAGTGGATTATCTCGTCAGAAAAGATAGGTACTAATTCGGCTCTGGCATGGTAAAACCAGCGCCATTTCGTGTTTGTAAAATCTCTTTGCACATCCAACCCCTCTCCCTCAAGTTGGAGTTTCCGGGGGTTAAGAATGTACAGTTGTTTCGGCAGGCCGCCTGAATAATCGGGTCCGAACCACCAAAACGCCTCGCCCTCCATGAACCACCATGCGGCGGTCTCCTTCCACAAATCGTACCGGCTTAACCGTTCATTCGGTCTGTGGAATAAATCAAAGAGGTGTCCGGCTTTTAATTCTACCCCCGCTCTTTCGAGTACGAAATCCGCACGAGCGACATTACGGGTTAAAATATTAACCGCGATATTCACCCATGCGTTGCAAAGATAGTTGTCGTTGAAGTGGTCTATATATAATTTACTAAAATTGTCATCAAAAGTCAAATAATTACTGAAACTATTATTGTTAGTTTCAGATAACGTACCTTGTGTTTTATGTCGCTTGGAGATTGGTTTTTGTCTCTGTTGGCTAAAAGTAAATAATTTAAAGGGGTTCATAAAAGAATAACCCCCTGTTGAACATCGGAAAACACCGCATACCGCAGGGCGTCAAGAAAATGGTCGTTCACTTTTACTATCTGCCCCGTTTCATCCCTGCAATAATCCCAAATCTCAGAAAGTACCCCACTGCATTGTTCGCTTACAAAGAACTGCCGCCGTTCAATTTTGGCGTTGATATAGTCAATCCCGCTGTCTACGCTGTTATTAGCCCTAACACCCCCTGTAATTTCCTGTATGCGTTCCCCGCCAGCCGGATCGCAATACACAGGCATACCCATTTCATCAGGGCAATCCATCCAGCCCCTTGCGGTCAGTTCTTCGTTAAAGGATTGGGTAGTCATGTTAAACGCTCCGTAATCACACAGAACATAAATAACATCACCAAGCCACCCAATTTTTACAAATGTGATATTAAGCCCGAAGTCCTGCCCCGCAGCGTATCGGTCAAAGCGTTCAGGAATGTCGGCAGCCTTAACAATCATCGTTTCATCAAAGCGGTCATAGATTACGCCTTCCGCCTTTACCCACATACCATCCCTAAACCTTGCCCTTTGCTTTTCAGGAAGGACATCAAGAATGTCAGAGATATAATCTTCCGGCAGATTGGCCTTGTTATCTTCCGGGTTTAGTAACATGGATTGATACAGTTCCGCTTTTTCTAAAGGTTCCCCGTTTAGAAAAGTCCGTTTCAAGACAAATATTTTATAAGCCCAATGTAAGGGGCTGCCCGGATTGCAGTCATAGAAAAACAGGTTCCGGCAGCCTTCCACCCGCATAGCAAGCCGTGAATAGGCAGTAGTAACCGTTGCATAACTCAACTGTGATATTTCGTTAAAATATATCGTGTTGTACTCATGCCCAAGTATCTTGTCTGCTTGTTCTCTGTCGCCCAAGCCACCAATCCATATTTCAGAACCGTTGAACAATGTGATTACATTTTCATGGACAAGGTAGGTATAGCCATTTTTGCCAATCGTATTATCTAGCCACGGAAACAAAGTCTCCCGCAGTACTGATGAACGAGCGTCCTTTGCCCTGTATCTGCAAATCAAATGACGGCTGCCGGCAAACCGCAAAGCCCGATAAATTATCGCCATCACCAACACAGTAGTTTTTCCTGAACGAGAACCGCCGAAAAGCAAGATATGTTTCGCCCCGCTTTTCAACAAGGCAAGAGCTTTACGCTGAATAGCCGTAGGCTTGAACACAACCGAAGTTCCCATACGTCCCGCCTACAGCCCTTGAAAATCAGGCACAAAAGACAATTCGCCCTGTTTCGGCTCTGCCTTACCGTCTTTACTTACAACCAGCCCTGCCGCTTCACGCTCTGCCCTGATTGCCGTTGACACCCATTCAGTTACATTGCCCTGTGTCAGTTCTTCGGGGTTCATGCTGTCCAGTTTTTTAGAAACCACCTCTAACATTTTCCCCGTAACTTTCCTGTGCAATTCGCCCTGGGCTTCAATCGTTTTCCGCAATTCCCCCTGTTTCAGTTTCTCTGTGTAATTGTCATAATCCGCCGCCCGTTCCCGCCATCGGTATTGAGTACACCAGTTCCGCCACACCCGGTAACGCTTCGCCCTTACACCCTCATCTTTTTCCGTGCTGTCTACAGCCTTGCGGATATTCCTTTCAGCCCCAAAATCACGAAAAGCACAGAAAGCCGCAAACGCCGCCGATGTTTCCCCAGGCAGCCGCTCCCAGCTTTCAAAGGGCAGAATCTCCGCTTTCGCCTGTTCTATGGCTTTGTCAAAATCCATCATGATACGCCCCCGGCAGAAGAAACCGCGCCGCTTTCAATTCCCCTGTCCGCAGCATCACGCTTTTTGTACTGCCTATGCCCGGCAAGCCATTCGTCAATATCTTTCTTGCAAAAACGAACGCTGCTCCCGATCTTGTAAAACGGTATCTCATTCCGCATTACCTTATGCCGGAGCGTATTCTCCGCCAGCTTCAAATATGCGGACAAACCCCTGTAATCCATAACCTCATCAGCAAACGCCGTTTGTTCTATCGCTTTCATGCAATAAAAAATAACTCTGCCTAAACACAGCCGGTATTACCCGACCGGGTAGGTTTTGCAAAAAAAATGCAAAAAAAAGCCGTTTCCGGCATTATCCGAAAACGGCTCATAGTTATTTCAGTGAAAATGTCAGGCGGTGGCTTTTTTCTTGGCGGCTGCCTGTTTCTTGGCAACAGGCTTTTTTACAGCTGCCGCTTTTGCCTTGCTTTCGGTTTTCCCCTCCGGCTTTTTTGAAGGAATCACCTTTGTTTTTCCGGTTATTATTTTTGTTTCTACCTGCTTGGAGTTATCTGTCAAAACCAAAAGTTCAGTCTGAACATCCCTAACCTCTGTAAACTGCCTGGTATCAAAATGGGTATAGCGGTCAGTCATTTTCTTAGTCCTATGTCCGGTAACCGATTGCACCTTTGCGTCAGAAACATTGTTCATTCTCAAATAGGTATTAAGAAAATGCCGCCATGCGTGGAACGTCAAATTCCTTTTTTTCCTTTCCTCATGGCTAATGCCGATTTTTTTAAGCGCCCTTTCAAAATGGCTGCCAATACGCTCCACAGGCACAGGCTTTTCCCCGCCGTCATCGGAAAAAAGATAGCCATCCCCGTTAATCCCGATAAGCACATCTAATTCCTGCTTAATCAGCGGCATAATAGGGATTTTCCGGTTGTCTTTGGTTTTGGTAAGGGGTTTATATCCATAACGTGTATACTGTCCGCATACATCAATATAATCGTCAAAGATATGTTCCGCACGGAGCCCCCTCAATTCGCCAATTCTCATTCCGGTACAAGCGGCCAAACGGTTCAGCATATAAATAAAATGGCATTTCCAAACCGAAGCCCAGTTTTCAGGGAACAACTTCCGCACTTCATCAACCGTAAATATAACCCTGTCATAAGCGTCAACCCTAAGTTCCTTTACCTCCACGCAAGGATTGGATTTAATTATTTTTTTCCTGTGCGCTTCGCCGAGCATAAGTTTGAAGGTTCCCAAAATCAGGTTTATGGTTTTCGGTTTCAGTTTCTTTTGCCCATCCCCGCATTTTTCGCTCAACTCCAAAAGCCATTTTTCAACAGCGTCAACCGTTATTTCATCAAGCCTGTATTTAGCCCAATAGTCCTTAATGTGTTTTTCAAAATGCCCCTTAAACATTACCACAGTGCTATACGCTAAGGGCTCATGCAGTTCACGCCATTTCAGGTAATAACAAGTTTCAGCTTCCCACCAGCCTTTTGAAAACTCCCCGAATGTCGGCGCTTTTTGTTCCGGTATCAAAAGCCCTTCCTTGAACAGCCTCATGCAATACGCTCTGGCTTCCGTCCTTTTAGTCTGCCCTGTAGACCTTGCATTCTGCCTGTTGCCCTTTTCGTCATAGGTCTGATAATAAAACACCACCAAACCCGATTTCAGAGACCGTGGAAACACCGTAAAACTCTCCCTAATCCTCATACAACCCTCTTTTTTGGGATATTGCTGTCACAACCGCTACACCCCAAACTTAATAGAATTTGGTTAGACGGAACCAGCAACGCTAATTCCTTATGGGATAAAGAGTTACACAGCTTTTTTTAAGAGCGTATTACCCGACCGGGTAGGTTTGCCGTAAAAGGCGTTAGCCCTATTAGCATCATTGCTTGCAAAATGATCGTTGGAAAAAGAACTGGATGCTGTGCGGATCTGGTTTTGAGCCAGCACGATGGTTATGATCTCTCCCTGCGCAGGATAATTACCGGATGTAGAAAGGCGTGCAATGGCATTCTGGAATGTCTGGTCTCCCCAGGTATTGCTTTCGGCAACAAGGGTTCCGTTGCGGTACAGGCCCGGCCCGGTCTCAAACGCCCCTCTTGTCCGTTCCACGAGGCTGCGAACGATAAACTGCGGTATGGCCAGGAGTTCATTACCGGCAACATCCGTAGCGGCGCCTGCAACGGGAGTAACCACATTCGCGAAATCGGTCGCCGGGTTAAATGATCCGGAAGGCGTACCGGAAGCCAGCCGGAGAATCTCCCCGAACTGTGCAGGCACGCTCATGGTAAGGTTCCAGGTCGTACTGTGGGTGCCTTCGCCAACCGGTGCCGCACTGGTTATGGTACGGACTCGCGCGCCAAAGTCCATGACCGGCCCAGTATTACCGGAGATGCCAGACATGTTGGTTATAGGGGTATTGTTCACTTTAACAATAAACCTCGTGCGGTCAACGGTAACCCTCTTGTTAAAGACCACCTGCACAATGCTCCGGGTGGCATCGCTTACCGTAGCGCTGACGAGCCAGGGGCGTTCGGTATCAATGAATGGGCCCAGGCCTGTATAATTTAGGAACGTAATGGGGCGGCTAAAGCTGAGCAGCAGGTTGTTGTCAGTGTCCCGCACATTCCCCAGATCCATGTTGTAAGACAGGGTAACACCGGTTATTTCCGATTCCGAAGCGGGGTTGTTCAATTGCAGCACCAGGACAGTGGTGCCGGACCCGGTAACTCCGGTAATGAGGTATGCCGTATCGGAGCCTGCTATGGCAAACCCGTTCTCGTTTGTTACCAGTACCGCTTTATCAAAAGTAAGGTATACCGTTTTGGCTTGATCAAAACTCGCGCCTGTACTGTCCCGATTCGCGTCAACAACAATGGTTTGCAGGATGGGCCGTGAATCGGCTGCTGCGGTAAACCCGTTCAGGGTAACCGCCCGGTTCGTAATGGCCGCCACCCTGACATTTGCATTGGTCTGATCCACGGCGGTACCGTTTCCGGTGTAGCTTAATTGCAGGGTTTCGCCAAAGGCAGGCTTGCGGTTCAGGGTAAGAGTTATTGTGGCAGTACCGCTGCCGGAAACACCGGTCGTAAATGACGTGGCAGTCTGGGAGCCGCTGATGCTGAATCCTTCGCTATTGGTAATGGCTACCGCTTTATCAAATGTTAAAACTAACGCGGTGGGGTTGGCAGCATTAATAATTGCGGTTTGGAGTACCGGCGGGTCAATAAACAACCCCTGGTTTGTTATGGTAACCGCCCGGCCGGTAAAACTGTCCGCCCGGTTACCGCTTGTATCGGCTATGACTCCTGCGGCAGCATTATAATTCAATGTAAGGTTTGGCAATTCGCCCGTCGTTGGGATTCTGCTCATGGTAAGGGTTTGTGTCGCTCCGGTCTGCGAACTGGCAGTAAATGTAATGGCCGGTGTTGCGCCGCCCATGGTATACCCCGCAGTAGTCATTCCTGCAGCAAGATTCTTGTCCCATTGGATTACGAGGCTTGTCTGGGCATTCCCGTCCAGTGTAACGGATTGCACAACCGGCGGGGCATATTCGCCCGCTTCAAAATTCTCCAGCATAATGGGCGCCGAGCCGCTTAATCCGGGGATGGTATCAAGACCTGAAACGGTTCCCACTGCCCCGTCATAATCAAGGATAAGGTTGTTTGCCTGTAATTCTGTCCACATGGGTAAGCGGCTCATGGTAAGGGTAAGGATATTGCCCGCCGTTGAATACGCGGTAAAAGTAATGGGACCGCCGGTAAGGTTTCTGATGCTGAAACCGGCAGCGCTGGTTAATACCAGCGGTTTGTCGTACGTTACAACCAGATTGTACGCGTCATTGCGGTTTGTACCGTCAATTTCCGCCGACACCATTTCCGGTCCGGGAACCTGCTCTTCCAGTTGGTTGATTATCGGGAATGCGGTGATGTTTTCAAGCGCCGCGCCTCCGGCATTTTGAATGCCGCCGCTGCTCCTGGCATAGGAAAGAGTCAGGACATCACCCAGCACGACGGGATTGGCGGCAGCCAGTGTAATCTGAAGAATGTTATCGGCAATTACCGCCTGCTGTATGGGAACCGGAGTTGACGGAGCCTTCGTAATCGTAAAACCATCCCGCGGGTCTAATGCACCGGCGTTTATCTGCATGTCAAAAATCAGATCAATTCTCAATGTTTGCAGATCGGCAGGACCGTTGACCGTTTCCGCACGGAACAAATTCGGCGGGGGAGGGATGCCAATTCTGCCGACAAAGCTGATTGTATTTCTGAAAACCGTCAGGCTGCCTTCCGGTACAGTTCTGATAATTTCAACTGTTGCGGTAATCGTGCCGTAAAACCCATCGCTCCCCTGAAATGTTAATTCCCCGTTGTTGGGGTTTATGGATGATACCACCCCTCCCCCGCTGATAAGGGTAAATATCAGATTGTCACTGCCGGCAGTATTCATAATCTGCGTTAAATTTATTGGAAATGCCGAACCATTACCGGGTCTGATGAGATCCCCGCTGCCCGGCGCAATATAAAAATAATCCAGTGTTTGTATGGCAGGGTACACCATTATTCTTTTGCCTTTAATATGAAACGGATCCTCGCTGATTAGAAAACCGATAAGGACTTCACCCGGCTCATCAGAGATATGGTACACGCCATTTTCATAAAATCCCCTGTCAAAAATCCATTCGCCGGAAAACTCGGGGTCTGTGGTGTTTATAGCAGAAGACTCACTGGTCCCTATCTGTAAAAGTTCCGTACCCATGGTAAATAACGGATCATTTTCCAGGTCATACACGCCGTAACGCAGGGGCATCCGTGCCGCCGCTGTCGTATTGCCGACGAGGATTGTCCCTTCATACATAATGGCCCGGTCCCTGAACGGGAATGTGACGGTGAATTCCGTACTTTCTCCGGAATTCAGGCTGGGAATACTGGTCCTGCTTATTTCAAATTCCAGTTCATGCTCAATTTTATCAGTCAGGAGGCCGATCATCATCTCTCCCATAGCCTGAGTCCCTGTGTTGGTCACGGTTAATGTAAGTTCATGACGGACGGCAGCATCATTTCTGGAGTGAAAAACGCTAAATTCTTCCCTGTCCAGACTTATCTGCCATACATCCGGCTCCATCGTAAGAGGATCATTGATGTTGAAACATCCGGTTAAAATTGCCAGTAATACCACAATAACGGTAAAACATACATTAGTCGTTTTTTTCATAACAAACCTCTCTATTTCCTGTCTATAAAGCAATATACCATGTTCCCATTAAATTAAACATATACAAATTACGAATTTTACGTCAAAATTTTCAGCAATGTGCCATTATACCTCACCTTGAAACGTATGATCCAAAAAAAATACTCGTTTTCCGTAAAATAATGTATTGATTTATCCGCACTTTCCGGGTTATCTTTCTAGTCAACGGAGGAATAACATGAAAGCAAAACACATAATAGCAGTAAGCATGATAATTATCGCGCTTGCCGTTTTTGGAGGCTGCACCGGAAGGGGGTCATCGACCGGAAGGGACGGCCGGGTGAGGATTAGGGTTTCCCACTGGGATGTGGCTTCTACCAGTTCAAACTATATAAACACGCTTGTTGACGCGTTTAAGGAAAAACACCCCGCCATTGATGTGGAAATCATTGATATCCCCTCTACAGATTATACCATGAGGCTGCAAATAATGCTAAACGGCGGCAGTGATTTGGATGCATTCTGGATTAAGGATGGGGATACAACCAAGGGCCTTGTAAACAGGGGCCAGCTTGCCGACCTTTCGGCTTATGCCGCCCGTGACGGCATCGAACTTGCCGATTTTAACGGCGTGGCGGAGCGTTTTGTCATTGACGGCAAGCTAACAGCGCTTCCGGCCAGTACAGGATACTATATTCTGTATTATAACAAGGACATATTCGACAATGCAGGCCTTCCCTACCCTTCAAATGAAATGACCTGGCCTGAATGGGAAACACTGGCAGGACAGCTTAGTTCCGGCTCGGGAAACAACCGGGTCTACGGCGGCCTGCTGCATACCTGGCAGGCCTGCGTACAAAATTGGGGGGTACAGGACGGCATTCACACGATCATGGGTCCCGATTACTCGTTTTTTAGGCCTTATTATGAAATGGCCCTGCGAATGCAAAATGCCGGCAGTATTTGGGATTACGGCGCACTCAGAAGCGCCGGCATCCATTACGGCAGCGCTTTTCTCCAGGGCAATATTGCCACCATGCCCATGGGGACATGGTTCTACGCTACCATCATTGAAAGGATAAATGCCGGTGAAGCCAATATCAACTGGGGACTGGCTGCCCTGCCCCGCGCACCGGAAATTGAGCCGGGCTGGACAGTCGGTTCCGTCACCCCGATAGCCGTCAACCAGGCTTCCCGAAACAAGGATGCCGCCTGGGAATTTGTGCAGTTTATAACCAGCGAGGAAGGGGCCAGGATATACGCTGCTTACGGCGTGTCCCCGGCGCGGGCGGACGAAGAATCCCTTGCAGCCATTGCTTCCATGCCTGGTATGCCCGAAGGCGCACAGGAAGCGCTGGCGGTCAGAAACATCGCCCTGGACAGGCCCATGGTGGACCAGGTAAACGAAGTAAACCACATGCTTGGCCAGGAACACAGCATGATCATGCTGGGAGAAGTTTCCATTGAAAGGGGCCTGGAGAACATGGCCAGGCGTTCAAGGGAAATTCAAAACGCAAGATAATTTCAGCGGAGGAATGTGTGGCAAAAAAATTAAGCCTAAATTTACGGAATAACCTTATCGGGTATTCCTTCATACTGCCCAATTTTGTGGGTTTCTTTATTTTCGCCCTCATCCCGATTATTTTTTCTTTGCTCCTGAGCTTTGCACGGTGGGACGGTTTTACTGCTATACAGTTTAACGGCTTTAACAATTTTCTTACCATCACCCGGGACGGCGAGCAGGTATTTTTCGGCGGTATACTGGGGGACAGCCAGTTCCACATGTCCCTTGCCCGGACATTTATATTCACCGTCTCATGCGTGATATTTACTACGTTTGCCGCACTGGGGTTGGCCGTACTGCTCAACAGGGAGTTTTCCGCGAGAAACTTTTTCCGCAGCGCGATATTTTTTCCCCATGTTGCCAGCATTGTATCCATTGCCGTGGTCTGGCGAATGCTGTACATGCCTGATTTTGGACCCATCAACGCGTTTCTCCGTTTTATCGGTATTGCCAATCCGCCGGGCTGGTTTTCCACCGTCAGGTACGCACTGCCGGCGGTGATTGTCGTTGCGGTCTGGAAATCCATGGGGTATTTCATGATCGTCTACCTTGCCGCTTTGCAGAATATCCCCCGCGAACTCAGGGAAGCGGCAAGCATTGACGGCGCAACCGGCTTTCAGTATTTCTGGCGTATTGTCGTTCCGCTGCTATCGCCGGCGACATTTTTCGTGGTGCTTATGCTCACCATAGGGAGTTTTAAATCATTTGACATCATTTTCGCCCTGACAGAAGGCGGCCCGGGAACGGCAACATCCCTGATAAGCATCTATATTTACGAAAAAGCATTCATTGCATGGAATTACGGGCACACGAGCGCGGCGGCCATGGTACTTTTTATCATCGTGGCAATTCTCACATTCTCCCAGTTTAAGCTGGAAAAAAAGCTGTCGTTGGAATAGGGGGAAAGATCATGATTATTCAGGAACACCCGATCAAACGCTGGTCTGTATATATTACCCTCGCTGTCATTACGTTTCTTACTCTCCTGCCCCTCGTTTGGATGCTTTCTTCATCGCTGAAATTCGACTCGGATGTATTTTCCCTTCCCATCCAGTGGATCCCACGCAACCCTGTCTGGAGCAATTACATGGTGTTCTGGCAAAGGGTCAGTTTTGCGCTGTTTACTTTTAACTCATTTAAACTTTCGATAATTATCACGCTTATTCAGGTAATTACTTCGAGTTTTGCCGCTTACGGATTTGCAAAATGCCATTTCCGGGGCAAAAACACACTGTTTTTTATATACATCGCCACCATTGCCATCCCCTGGCAGGTGTACATGCTCCCCCAGTATGTCCTAATGCGGACATTTAGTTTGATTAATTCCCATCTGGGGTACGTTTTCCTCCATGCATTCGCTGCTTTCGGGGTGTTCCTTATGCGGCAGTTCTATGTATCCATTCCCAACGAGCTTCTGGATGCCGCCAGAATCGACGGCCTTACCGAGTACGGGATTTACTTCAGGATTGTACTCCCCTTGTCCAAACCGGTTATTGCCACCCTTTCGATATTTGTGTTTGTGACTATCTGGAACGACTTTATGGGCCCCATGATCTACTTTGATTCTACCCACCTGAGAACCATCCCCCTGGGGATTCGGATGTTCCTTACCCAGTATTCCACGGAATACGGGCTCGTCATGGCCGCATCGGTGTTCTCCCTGATTCCGGTCTTTGCGGTGTTCCTGTTTTTCCAGCGATTTTTTGTGCAGGGTATTGCAACGAGCGGTTTGAAAGGCTAAATGAAAAAAACATTGACCAAAAAAAACAAAAAAACGGTTAAAAAGAGGAATCGTATTTTAACGGCGGCAGCCCTGGGGCTGCTTGTCCTGACGGGCGCTTTTTTCCTGCTGCGTAATACCATACACAATGCCCTGTTAACAAGAGCCGATTTAGCCCTGGCCGGTAAAACCTACAACGGCATTACAGCCATCGGCATGGTAAACGGCGAGCCGTTTTTTGAATCTGATCTCAACGTATATGCCATGGAACGCAGGGCCGCCGTTGCCGCACGTTACGGACGGCTGTATAACATTACTTCCATGGGCGCCGCTTTTTGGGAAACAGAATTCGACGGCGAAACCCCCCGGCAATTTTTGGAGAATCTTGCACTTAACGATCTGGTAAGAAATATGGTCCTCATCCAGGAAGCCCGCAAAAGAGGCATACACACCCCGTCAATGTACAACGACCTTGAGACAGAACGCGAAGCCTGGAATGCTCCGACAGATGACATTATCTACGGGCCGCAGACTCTTGCTCCGGCAGAGTACCACAGCTACCGGATTACAGGCATAAAAAACGAATTAATGACCGATCTCCTGAATAACGAACTGGCCCCCACAACTACGCAAATGCACGCCGCTTATGACAGCCTTGATGACGGCTTAAAAGTTGCGCCGGTTTATGTATCTGCTGTCCGTTTTTTTTGGAATGAAGGCACTGTCTCCTTTCCCGAAGCCCACTCCATGCTGGAACAGGGCATGAGAAGCGGCGCCGCGCCGGAAGAACTGGCGGAAACACTGGCATCCGCAATTCCGGGCCTTTCACAGGAGGCATTTGAGTCGCACAGCCGCTATGTTTCACGGGAAGACCCTTACGAACAGGAACTGGCGGCCATTTTGCAGGAAGCGAATATCGGCTCGCTCGTTAGCGGCCCGATGTACCGGCCGGAACTTTTTTATATAATAAGCAGGGAAGGCGGTCATATGATGCCTTTTGAAGAAGCACCGGGGCTTGGACGCAATAAATGGATAAACGACCAGATTGAAATATTCCTGGATAAAAAAACAAGGGAAGCAAGGGTGACATTGTTTCCCCGTTAATTATTTGACAGTAACAGTAAAACCGGGGTTATCTCTGACGAAAGACGGAATGTTGTAAGCCGTACTTTGGCCGTTGTGGCCGAATACCCCGCGTTTTACCACAACTTCCTGCGGCAGCTTTAAAACAAAAGGCGCTTCGGGATCAAAGCCGTCACGTATTTCGGAAAACAGGTTTACGGTAACATTGCCGCGCATTATTGTCATGCCGTCCAAAACAAACTTTGCCGGCATAGAACAAACATAATCATTTCTGCCTTCGGTAATGTTAAATTGATGCTGCCCGTTGTTGTTAAAGTGCAGTAAATAAACCTCATCACTATTGGGATACCATGTGCAATTAATTATATAGACATTACCGTCCCATGTACTGCCCCAATCATGGCGGAAGCAAACGAATTGGTCATCATGGTAACTTACTGTGTTTTCTATCCACAAAAGGCCGCTGCCGGTAATCTGAATGCCCGCGTGGCCGAACTCACTGTCTTTGAGCGTTACGTTATGCGTTTGCCGGTGCGTGTCGTAACGCGAAAATCGTACTTTATACAAATAAATGTTTTTAATGTCATTAGCGCCCATAATGCCCCAATAATCCCTGTCGGTTATATCGTTGCTTTGGGTGACATTTATCAGGGTTATGTTTGTTGAGCTGTTAATACCCAAATCATACGTGCCATGACGTGTTACCCGGCGGCCGGTGAGTACGGTATTTTGAATTGTAACATCCGAAACGCCGCTTATATAAATCATACCCATGGAAGACGGTCCGGTCGGGTTATCGCCGGTAACTGTATGCGTAAAACCGTCAATAACCGTATTACTGCGGTTAATCAATATACCCCGGTAATGATAAAACCCGTAATCTGCATCATTGGCTATGGTTTCAAAATGTCCTCCGCTGATAAACAATGGTTCATTTTCGACCAAATGCGCTGTGAGAGAAGTCAGGGTATCAAAATTCCAAATGACAGGCGTATAGGGGTCGATATTTCCGTCTTTATCTATTTTGAAAACATCGTTCATTGCCGATGTACCGGAAAAATCTCTGCGTTGAAACCGTATATCCTGATTTGACGCCCTTACCAACGCGCCTTGCTCCCATTGTATTCCCGGCAGCCTTGCCTGGTTTTTTTGTACCGAGGTAATGGCATACGGTTCTTCCATCAGGTTTATTGAATCCCGCGTGGAACGAACCTGAAATATCCAGCTGCGGCGGCCTGTTTCCGAAGAAATGTTTCTGTTATCAATAATAAACCGCGCATTACCCCAGTAAGTATTCGTTTCGATAATAGCCCTGGTATCAGACGGGCTGTCGTTAACAGCCGCCGCATGCAGGTGGCCAATGTAGTACACCGCGCCGTCCCCGGCGCGTACAGGCAGGCTGTTTGCGTTCGCATGGTTATGAGCGTTGATAATCGCCAAAAAATCATCAGAGGCGCCGTCTCCGGCAGCCCCGAATTCCTCATACGTTACATAAGGCCCCATTAATGCCGGTACAGCAACCGGCTCCGGGGTTTCCTGCGGTACATTCAGAAGATCCATTTCACTCTTGCCTTTTCCCGTTGAAGTACAGGCTGTAAAAACACAGACAGCCGCCAAAACAATGAATTTTTGCACACACACTTTTCTCATGCTGCACATTACTCCGCCGCCAGCGCCGCTACCTCGGTATCACTGAGGGCGCTGTTTATCAGCAGGAAATCCTGCATGAGGAAGGTGACATCGTAACTTTGATTCGTGCCGTTGTACAGGGGGGCATAGCTGCCGGTTGCCATTGACTGACCGATATACGAGCGCTGCCCTCCTGAAATACCTGCGACCAGATCTGTATTGGAAGAACTGTCCTGCCCCACCATTTGGCCGTTGGCATAGTAGCGAACCTGACCCGTACCAACGCTTCGGTCGTATACTACCGTAATATGCACCCAGTTGTCGGTTACATTACTGGCAATAGTCAGATCGTTTGCTCCGCTTCCCAGCCGCGTACCGTTAACCGATGTGCTGTTCAGACGAATGCTGTTGCTTGTTACCTTAAACAAAAAGCCGTTGTTTCCCCCTGCCGCCCAGTTTTTATTGCTGAACAGTACCGGGTCGCTGCCCTTTGTACTGAGTACCTTTACCCAGAAGGCAATCGTAAGGCTCCGCTCGTAATTGAACGGCTCGCCTGCGGTGTCAAGCTGAATATAATTGTCGCCGTTAAGCCTGATTGCCCTCTGGCCGGTTTTTCTGCCATCTTCATACTGTGCCGTTCCCGTTACCGTCACTGCCGAAGGGTTGGGCCGGGTGTTGCTCAGGTTGTTTTGGAATTTCAGGTCGAATTCAAGGGGTGGCACCGGAGTACCGGTTGTCGTAAAGTCTGCGCTGAGGTATTGGGTACTGCGTTCCTGAAATGAGCCGAAGGCGTAAATCCGCAGTTCGTATTCCGTGCCGGGACTCAAGCCGCCGAGAATCTGCGTATAAGCAGGCTTCTGTAAACGCGGAGTCAGCATAAAGTCCGACCACTGCCTTCTGGTAACCATTACCTCGCCGGTAAGTTTATCAATGAAGTCAAACTGGTAGGAATGGACTACCTCGCCACCGGGATTAGCCTGGGGCATTACGGCCTGGGTGAATTCTACTTCAACAGTGGTGTTTGCGATGTTTTTGAATGTAATGGCCGCTCCGGCGTTAAATACCGGGGCGGTCTTCTGCAATTCGCGCCTGGCTGTGGTGTAGGGGAACTCCGCCGGTTTGCTGACATCAAATTCCCATGTTTGGGGAATCCTAACGATGCTGCTTGAATCGCGCGGCCCTTCGCTTAAATCAAAGTCCCAGTTTTCTATGGTGACACGGGAACCCTTGGCCGACACGACAATGCCCTGCCCGTAAGCCTGGGCGGCGATCTTTGGATACGTCCTGTTCGTTATCCCGTCTGTGCCGTCGCCCAGGTAACCCGTTTCCATTTCGATGTAATTCGTGCTGGGAGCATTGACCGAGGTAAAACCTCCCTGCCATATTGAACGGGGATCATTGTTGGGCGTATGGATGTGGCCGCCGAAAATGATAACTTCCGGGTCATTTCTGAACCAGAAATCAGACAGGCTGGTGCCAAAACTGGAGGTGTACCATAAATTTGACACATAAAAAGTGTTACGAACAGGCCAGTGGTGGAAAACAAAAATCGGCATACCCGGCGCGTCAGCTTTAGCGGCATTGATGCGCCCCCTCAGCCAGGTTAAAACCGTGGCGCCTACATCGGCATGGTTGCCCGATGCGCCGGGCGTTGCTGCCCGCGCTGATGCAATTGCGCCGCCTACGGGCGTTGCATCCTCGGTAACGGCGCCGGATCCTGCCGTTATCACAATGAAGTGATAACCGTTTATCACATAATGGGCAAGTTCCCTCTGGCCGGTGCCTGTTGTAAACCTCTCAGCGGCAGTTGTTTTATCCGTCGGGTAAGCGTCATGGTTGCCCATTTGGGCAATGAGTTGAAGGTCCCCCTTGTTTGCATTCCAGGTATTGCTGAAAGTAGTCCATTCGCCCGTGTTACCGTTATCGGTAATATCACCAACTATGGCAAGGTGTGATACACCCGGCTGGTCTGCATACCACCTGACCACTTTTGCAAGCCGGTCATGCAGAGAGTAGTTAAGGGAACCTGATCCAGCACCCCGTCCGGAGTACCCCATGTGGGTATCAGCAATTACCCCGAAACGCACATCAAACTCTGTTGAGGAAAACCCCTGCGCCTGCTGCACTTCTGAAGCTACTTCAATACCTCCAATCCAGGTATACACTACAGCACTGTACCAAATTCCGGCGGTTCCCGAAAAGATGGCTGTCACACCGGGTGCTGCGTTATTTTGCGCTATGTGCCTCTGCCTGACCTGGGCTGCGGTATCCCATTGGCCTTGGCAAATATACACGATATAAGCTGCACCGGAAACCGGACCGCTTTGGATTTCCGCTGCGGTAAAGCTGTATTGTATATTTCCGTCATCGCCGCTGTTTACCCCATCGCCGGTAAAACTCAACACCGGCGCTGTAACAGGACCAGTTCCCTCTATGTACAGTAAAGCCTGCTCCCGTATAACCGGTGAAGTAAGGACAACATCTCCCCGTTTGGCATACACAACCGCGCTGTATAATGTGCCGGGGGTTCCTTCAAAGAGGTACGGCGTATCAGGAGCAAGGCCGGTAATACCCGGTTCTCCTGCCGCATTTATAACCGATAATGCCGTAAATAACGGGCCCGGCGCAATATACACCGTATAACTGAAACCATCAACGGCAATGTTTTGGGCATTGCTCACTGCGGTAAAACGGTATTGTATCATTCCGTTAAATTCGGTACCCCATTCCGCATCGACTTCAAAAGTCAATACTGGGGGGCTGAAAACCTCTGCCGCCGCCGGATTTCCCGTATCTCCCGGACAGGACAGGACTGCCGCAGTAAAAAAGACCAGGCAAAGCCATCCTAAACTGCTGTGTTTTTTCTTTTCCATGACAGATTCTCCTTATAACACTAGTCCCACTGGCTGGGCAGCCAGGGAGCTATTCTGTAGACAATATCGGTGGTGCCTGCCACAGCCGTCATTGAAGGCGGCTCGGTAATTAACTGCACACCAGGGTCGGCAGCGGCATTGCGTATTACTGCATTGGCTACAGGCGGGTTGACGTTATTACTGGCGGAAACAGTGGTATGAACAGCGATCTGATTAGCTCTTACGTTACCGGTGGCTGTCACCGTGTTACCCTCGATGGTACCGCCGGTTTTTTGGAATGAGCCTCCGACAAGGATACCGCCTGCAGCGGCATATGCCCCGCCTCCCGTTGCGCTGTTGTTCCTTATTATGCCGCCGGTAATAAACACCCCGGTATTATGCCAGCGGCCAGTCCGGTGAACAGCGCCTACAATGGCGCCAGCCCGTGGCCTGTTGCCGGTGCCTGTCGCCTCATTGCCGGATATTTCTCCGCCATGCATCACAACGACGCCGTAATCGGATATGACAATAGCACCTCCGACAGGAGTGTTTTCGGCGCTGGTAGCATTGCTGTTTTGCCGGTTATTACGAATTATTGCGTTATTAATAATGATATAAGCAGCATTTGATCCGCCGCCAAGGCGAATCGCGCCGGTACCGTCATTGGCTGCCGTGACATTGTTGTTTTGAATTGTCACACCGCCATCCAGAACCATCTTGCCTTCGTCCATCACCATAAACCAGCTTCCGGCGGTATTACCGGCACCGTTAAATGTAATGGGCCCGTCAAAAATAAAGGTGAGAGCATTCCGGGAAGTAATAGTACTGGCACCGCTGACAGTAACCGTAACAGGCTTCCGCTGGCCTGCCTCTAAAACTGTAGTAACAATAAGCCTGGAATTGGTAAATGTGCCACTTTGAAAATATTGCGCCCCGGGACTGTATGTTTGATCTTCGCCTAACACAATGGTCCAGTTGGCATTGGTTTTTGCAGCGGCAGCAAGGCCGTTTATATGTACCATTGCGGCCTGAAGCAGTTGGTTGTTAGCTGCGGTTGAATGCAGGTTCCCGTTTATATAGAGCCCCGGCGTATCTTCAAAAGCCTGTGCTGTCCTTGGTACCAGGTTTTGAATTATCAACTGGGGTATAACCGGAGAGCTGTTTCGGTATAAGTCAGCGGCAGCGCCTCCGTCGGCCGCTAACCTGAGAATCTCAGCGTATTGTGCCGAAGTTGCCATGGTCATGTTCCATGTTGTTCCGCTGCCGCTTACTGTATTTATTGCCCGTTGAGTTGCGCCGCTGGTCAGGATGGGATGCTGATTGCCGTTTGGCATATTATTTACCAGTACCCGGAATCTACCGGCATCCAGATTCGTCACTGCCTCGCTGAATGTCACCTGTATTACGTTCGGGTTTGCGGTATCTACTGCAGCCCTGACAATGTAGGGGCCTGCGGCAGTAACGGTAACATTATTTGTTACCGGCCGGCTGGAAAAGTTCATGACAAGACTATCCGTAACCGTAACATCGGTTAAGCCGCCGGAGTTTGCAAAGCTGACAGTAACTGCAGCGCCATCGCCGGCTACAACAGGCGTAAACTCGTTCAGGGTAAGTACCACATTGGTTGTGTTAATTGCAGCAGAATCTACGGTCAATGCCGTTGTTCCTGCCATAACGGTAAAGTCAGCCGGATTGGCAGTTCCGGCAAGGGGTTTATCGAATACCAGCCTTATTTCACGAGAAAATGCCGCACCGGTATCATTAACTGTCTGCGCACTGACAAATGCCGGCCCGGCAATGGCAAGCGTTCCCGGTTTTTTGGCATTGTTGAACACCGTTGTTGCAGCTTCAAGAGCGGTTGCCGCAAGAGACATTGCGGTAACTGTTGCAAGAGGATTGGCGGCGGATACGGTTAACGCATCGTTAATGGCATTTTGATAGGTAGTCATTTCCGCTGAGGTAACCCATTGAACACCTATCAGCACATTCGTACCGTCAGTCGATATTTCTACCGATGTTAGGTTTTCTTCTGCCGCAGTGACGGCATTTTGCAGGACAATCAATGCGGGATGCACCGTTCCTGACGGGAGCAGTATGGCGTCGTTCGTAGTTGTGCGCAGTTGCAGCCAGCGCCCCATCGGCCTGCCGCCCTGAATTCTGTCCAGGTCTCCCTGAGTGAGGGTGTGTCCTTCAATTCCCTCGACAAATACTTTGTTGTCAGCATGGGTGCCGCGGGCGACCGCCGTTGTAATAATACCGGTAAACACCGAGGGGATGACAAGAACGGTATTGTTTCCCGCAACAAAACGTCCGACAGTGGTATTTCCTGACAGATAAAGCCGCACTCCGTTACCGGTAGCATTCTGGCCGTAAAAAACATCGTTATTATCCCTATTACTGGCAACATTACCGGTAATGGTTCCGCCTTCCAGATATATCCTGCCCGTGGTGGTATCTTCCCGGTAAATACCCGGAGTAACCCAACCACCCTGGTTACCGGATGTAGTGTTATTGGTGATTTCACCGCCCTTCATGGTAAAGATGCCGGTGTTCTCTATATTAACGGTGCCGTTGGCAGTGTTAAACGAGTGACCGGTAATTTTTGAACCGTCAAGCATGATGAAGTGCCCATTAGCATCAATATTTACCAAAGAATTATTGTTAGTACCGCTGGCAAGCCCCGTCAAAGTAATGTTGTTCCCCAGAGTCAGGGTTGCTCCATTCACATTGAAAAGCCTTCCTGCTGCGCTGATTCTGATCGTTCGTTCCTGTCCCAAACCAATTAAGGTCAAGTTAACACCGGATCTGTTCAGGGTTTGGGCTGTAATGGCTGCGTTTGCGTCAACGGCCAGTATGTAGGAGCCGTCAGGATTGGCAGTATTGCCAATGTGGGTAAAAGCCTGGGGAATGGAGGCAACGCCGGGAATACGGGCGTTCCACCTGGCATAAAGCGTCATATCATCGTCAACGGTATCTGCGTCAAAATCCCATTCAACGCCGCCACCGGTGAACCAGCCGGCAAAATACCAGTTCTGCGGTAATGTAACCCGGTACAGACCTGCTCCTTCTGCCGGGATTGCAGCATGAACTTCATCCGCCGAAGCAAACGCCTTGACCGGATCGGTTGGCTTATCAACAAGATCCCCTTCTTCCACAATCGATTCCGTCACCGCAGTACCTCCGGCGCTGTTAAACGTAACGATAACCGTTACTGAACTTGTGTCAACTTCGTATGACCGTTCTGCCATGACACTGGCTGTCCAGCCGTCTTTGACAGCTACTGCTTTTACGGTGGTAGTAACATTGATGCTGAAAGGAGCAGTGTACTGGATTCTGGAACTGCCGCTTGCAGGATCGCTTTCATCAACCGTGTACCAGATTACTGCATCCTGCGTAATAGTACTCAAATTTATATAAGCGCCGGGCAGCACTTCTGCCGTATTGGGAGCAATTACGGGCGTGACAACCCTTGGAGTATGTCCTGTCAGCCCGGTCAGAGCGCTCTGAAGCGCTGTTCCGGCCGCAGTAATATTGGCGGATGTTTGGCCCGCAATAGTCCAGTTTGGCGCTGAACCGGAAATATCAAGGCCGGTAAACGCTTCGGCATCTGCGGCTGCCTGTTCCAAATTGTTCCAGACTGTCTCTGTATACCATTGGCCTTTTGAGAATATTACCGTACCGTCAGCGGCGGAATATTCCGCTGCATCGTCCAGATATTCATCCGCATCGGCAAGCGCATTAATCAACGGCTGCCTGTCTACGGCATTGTACAGTTCAAAGTTCCATACACTAACCTGGTCCTGGCTTCCGCCAGTCATGGTAAAACGGAATGATCGTGCAGTTACCATCCCTTCGTCAAAGAGAACGGCAAGTCCGTCACCCCTTTCAGAACCAGAAGGTACACCGGGGTTGCCGGCAGGAAATCCTGTTCCACCGGCAGGCGCCTGGCCTGTGCCGCGCCAGTTTTCGTTATGCGCAATTTTCCATTCATTGGCCGCTGCATCAAAGTAGTCAATGGTGAAACCCCGTACCTGGCTTGTGCTGCCGCCGGCTGAGAAAATCCATGCGGCGTTAACCGACACGGGGAATGCAAAATCCAGGGTTAAAGTTCTGGGCCAGTTGCCGGTAGTCCTCCATTGATTTTGATCTGCAACAGCAGACACCCTGTTGCCGTTCACTGCATTTTTCGCAGGCTGGGCAGCGGTTGATTGGCTTGCGATCACTTGCGAATACCACGGGGCAATGTTTACATATTCCGGGGTTGCGGGGATCAGGTTCAGGGTGACGGATGCGCCGGCCTCGTTAAGAGCAAGGGTTTCCCTTACGATGTAGTCATTGAACTTTTGCTCAACCACAATGTTCTGGCCGATGTATGAAGCGGGGACTCTCGTTGCATAAGAAGAACTCCTGGTATGATTAGTGCTTATATCCGTTGTTGTCAGCGCAAGCGGGATCACATCGCCGATCCGCGTCGTTCCATTTGATTCATACACGGCAAGCTCGCCCAGGCGGATGCCGGCAAGCTCCACTGCAATGAATGCCCTGTCGGCAAAAACAATGGCAGTCAAGTCAAATTCGGGATCAACAACGCCGTCTGCTATACTTTCAAGACCCTGGTAGATGTGTACCGCGCCGGCAACCCCGGCGCTCTGGCTTCCCTTTCGCAGTATGATGCTCAGACTGTAATAACCGGCATCTAAATCAAAAAAACCGGGGTTCACAGCGGGATTGGTAATGTCAATGCCGTCAATACCGCTGACCGCAGTATCATCCTGCTTTAGGGTCAGCGTTGCGGTATCGCCAGTCTGCAAATCCGGCATAATAATATTAAAACTGAACCGGCCTTTTTCTGTAGATCCGGCTATCGCAATGGGTTTCAGTTCTACCGCAACGTATATAGGTGTGTTCCCGGATACTACGGTAAAGTTTTTGACATCCTGCGCCGCAAGGACATTTACTCCGTCAATTTCCCGGTAGGCGCGGACGGTAATTGTCCATTCGCCTTCGGAAAGGGGTACGACAAGACCCTGCCCTTCGATCCCGGCAGTGTCAGGTATCGTCTGAACCGGTTCGATTCCCTTCTGCAAATCAACTTCGTACCTGCTGAATAATTGATCATCATTGGGCAAAACGGTCCGGGCGTTAAAACCGGCAATTTTAATAATGACATTGCTGCCTGAGGAACTGCCTGTCCCCGGCGTGGAAAACGGGCTATTACAGGATACGATCAGTAACGACAGTGCGGTAATGGCAAATAATATTTGTATACGTTTCATGTTCTTCACCTCCTGTTATTCCGTTATGGAAAAATTTAACACCTTGGAATATAAAGCCGCGCCTTTTGTTACCGAAAGCGTCAGGCGATGCGAACCAAGCCGGTAATCACGGACATTCAGGGTGACTGACTTGCCGTCTTCCCCTGTCAGAACCGTGCCGTTAAGAAACCAGGCGTAACTGTCAAAATCCTCGGCCGCCGTAACCGTGATTGAACCACCTGCCGTCCAGCTTGACGGAGATCCGCCGCTCAAAGTGATGGTCTCGTCCGCCGGGCCGGTAAAAAACACGGTGACAGTGACTTCTTTACCGGTGTTTGTTCCCGGCAAAGGGATAAAGTCCGCTAAAGCGGTATTAAGCGCTGCCAGCGCATTATTTACCTGGGCCTGGGCGGCGGCGCTGTCGCCCATAACGGCTTCTGCCGCATCCAGGGCGTTTGCAAGGGCATCCCAGACAGCCTGGGTAACCCAGAATACGCCGGGTAAAAATGCAGATCCGGTACCATCGGCGCTCGTTTGAATGCCGCTGTGCAGCGCTTCCTCAGCCTCTCTTATTGCAAAGTTTAAGGCGGTTTTGTCAACGCCCCCAACGGGAGGATCCCCGCCCCCAGGACAGGCTGCCAGGATCAAACTCAGTACCGGAATGGCAAGTCCGCCGTATTTGACGGCTTTCAGGAAAATATTCATAAAATACCTCCGCACATATCACATCTCCAATATAGTTACCGTCTTTTTTACGAACAGTACCTATTAGCAATTTACCACTAAAGCGGCTGTTTTCCATTATATTTTTTTTGAAATATTCAGCATTATTTTTGATTTTATAGAAAACTCGTAGTAATACCAATGCTGTAATGCCAGGGAGAACCGTTTCCGGTGATGGTGTTGGAAAATTTCCACGATCCCGTAATATATGGTTCAATGATAAACGGAACCCTCTTAACATACGGGAAAAATGAAATGGATATACCAAGCCTGAGTCGTAAAGACTGGATCAGGCGCAGATCGTTAAACGCTACTCCTTCCGTTTCGGGAGAACCTTTACTGTCATAGATCTGGTTTCTGACCGCGAGGGAGCCGAAAAACCGGTTAAAATAAACATGTGAAAAATTTTTCTGTATTTCCAGGGAAAACAGGCTAACCGCCGCTTCGCCGCCTCCCAACCATGTAAGCTCCAGGCCTTTCGGATGAGAATATTCAGTTAAGACATATGGAGAAATTAATACCGTACCTAACATGTTTGATATACCATGTATATCCATTCCATGCCCGTCATAAGAACTGAAAAGAGTGAACTGTAACGGAAACCTGGTATCCATGGTCATCCGGAACATACTGTCAAGACGGGGTGCAAAATTATCGATCATGCTTGCACTGCTCAACCGTAATGTGAACAGCCTGTGGTATGCAAGCGCAATGCCGGATGTTATATAAAAACCGTTTCTCCGTTCATCCCATTCGTAAGGATTTCTGCCTTTTGCAAAATCAGCATTGCGAACATAGCCCCCTCCAAGTGAAAAACCATGATACCATTTTCCCGTACTCCAATTTATATTTCCGGTAAGCGTGACTCTGGTATTACGGTATATATCAATCCCGGATTCAATCACTTTATCGGAAAATGACAATGCCAAAGGAAACCCCAGGCCGGTATTCTGCCAGGAAAATTGTTCTATATGGGCCATGTTATAACGGATATCCGCAAAAGCCAGCAATGCGATATAGTTACTGTTTGTAGGATCCATCATACCTGCGGCAAGGCCGCCGCCGTCCAGTCTAAGGCCAATGGCAGAATCATCAGTAAGTCGTATCAAAGGCACCGGAACCCAGTACCGGAAAGGGTTCATATAACGTATTCCGTGATATTTAACAGTCGGCACGTCATAAGGCAGGGGATCAGGTATAGTAGCTTTGGCTGCGATTTCAGTGTCCAGCCTGACAAACTGTATATCTGATATAGTCCCGGTCAGAGAACCGGCCGGTTCAGGAAAACGCAAGAGCCTGTCGCCAAAAACAAACGACCCTCGGTAATACACGGTACCGCCCGCAGCAACAGGGTTAAAAACGCCGCCGGAAAAATCCCTGGCGCTGAATACTGCCTGCATTGCGTCAAGATCAATATAGGCAAGCTTATACATACGGTCATCGGCGTTATGGCTGAAAAATAATTTTCCGTCAGACACAGCCAAACCCCGCATATACTGCCAGTAAGTATTATCTTCGGCTTCAATACGGAACAATTCCCGGGAACCATAATGGTACAGCCATAATTCCCGAATCCCACCGCGTGATACGATAACAGCGATCCGCTCATCATCAAGCGCCTGGGGACCTGAAAACATAAGTTCTTCATTCCCGCTGAATAAAACCTCGCTGTTTCCGTTAAAATCTTCATATACAACGAGGTTATTATGCAGATTCGAGCGGATTCCGATAACTCCATCCCGAAAATACCGGGCCCGGTACAGCCCTTGTATCGTTCTGCCGGTTCTCCGACCGGTATCTGCACGGGACTCGGTAACAACTGCAATAGCCCGTTCTTCCAGCATGTTATAACCGGATATGAGCAATAAAGCGCCATCGGCGGAAACGTCAAAATCATGAGTAATCAAGTTAGCGTTAGTGTACCGGGTTTGTCCGGTTAACGTATTATATATACCAATTTTTCGATCAGAACTGTTCAAAAAATACACATTGCTTCCCCGTACTACCAGATTTCCAAGGAAATATTCTTTCTCGGAGAAATACCGGTATCGCGGAAAAAGCAATTCATCATTGTTTGTTTCCAGATTGTCAAGGGCAAATGAATCGCCGAAGGCATTCCAGGCATCTAAAAAAGTAACACCGTAAACATTCCTGAAATGACGGTAAAACCCCGAACGGTATACAAACAACGAAAGCCATGTGTCTCTCCCCATGGCCTGCCACAGTTCTGCATATTTTTCCATGCCAAAGGTTTGCCGGAGCCATGCCGAAAAAAGTCCGCCGTATTCATAATAATAACCGCCTGGTTGAATGGAGCGATCATACATGCCCGAAGCCTGAAACGGTGCAAGGAACGCATCTTCATGTACCGCTTGCCGCAGGTATTGTTTAACACGCGGATCGTTGGCCCTGCCAAAACCGTCAAGGCTTTCAAAACTTATGGTAACCCCTTCTACCATAAAAAGCGGCGAGTTCCATAGAGTAGGGGTAACCCAATTGCCGAAAATCCGGTTCATAACCCGGTAAAAAGGACTCCGTGAATTTAAGGAAACCGCATGGGTAAGCTCATGAAGGAAAAGGCTTTTCAGGTTATCGGCAAAAGTGGTCCGTTCTATATCCATGGGTGTATCGTACAGCACAATATGGTTATATGCGGAAATAAAGTAGCCGTTGAAATAATCGGTATGGGGAGAAAATGTTACCGGAATACGGCCGGGAACTTCAATGCCTAAAAGAGAACTAACCTGTTCATACACCTGATCGGCATAAGATGCCAGCAAGCGTGCCGATTTTTCGGATTCTGCGGGAAAAATAATATCAAATCGTTCTGTCTTAATTACCCGAAAAGAAGTAAACGGTTTGAAGTTGGTAAATTGTGCTTCCGCAGGAAACAAAAGAAAAAAGAAGAAAAAAAAGAACAGGATAACAATATGTACTGGTTTTTTTTCACTTTTCTCTTTTTTATTTAACAATATTTTTACATTCCTTACCGGAAAGCACATCAATAAGGTTGTCGACCGACATTGATGCCATTCCGATTGTTGCTTCTGTAGTATGGGCTGCCGTGTGGGGGGTAAACACCACATTCTCAAGGCCAAAAAGAGGCGAGTTTCGGGGCGGCTCCTGTTCGTACACATCAAGGCCCAGCCCGTCCAAATGGCCGGATTTAATGAGTTCGCAGGCAGCGGCTTCATCAATCAAACCGCCGCGAGCCGTATTGATGATAATGGCGCCTTTTTTCATGCTCCGCATTGCCTCGGCGGAAATGATATACTTCGTATCCTCTTTGAGAGGCAGGTGCAGGCTAAGGAAATCCGATTCCCCAAGCAATGTGCTAAAATCAACCGGCCGGATTCCGTTTGCCTTAATAAAATCCGTATCCATATTGGGATCGCAAGCCAGCACATTCATGGAAAAACCGGCGGCCAGCCGGGCCGTTTTTTTACCTACAGCGCCCAGCCCTAAAATACCCAATGTTTTATTTTGCAATTCAATGCCAACGGAGCGAACCCAGTGACCTTCACGCGTTTTCCGGTCAAGCATGGGAACCTGCCGGGCAATACACAGCAGCAGGGATATTGCCAACTCCGCAACAGCCTGGGAATTTACCCCAGGGGTTCTGCAGACAACAATGCCTTTTTCACGCGCCGCCGCAAGATCCACATTGTCAACACCCGTGCCGTAACGTGAAATAACTTTAAGCTGACTCGTACTTTTAATAACCCTATTGGTGAAAGGATCCAACCCGGCGATACAGCCGTCGCAACCTTCAAGGGCCTCAACCAGTTCTACCTCGGACAGCGGTTTGCCTTTTGGATTAAATGTCAACGTACCGGCAAATGATTTCAGTCTTTCCATGACGGAGCCAACCGCTCCCTGTTTGAAAGACGCAGGTGTTACAAGAATTTTCATACGCTTTGTATACTATAACAAAACATTTCTTTTTATACCAGAACTCTTGCCTCTTACCCTATACATCTTGAATCAACCAGGGACGAAAGGTCATTGCCGCCCTTGAAACGAAGTACATTCACCATGAAAATGTTCAGCTTGTTAATGATATTCGGCGGCAGCAGGTTGCCGTCCACTTCCACCGACAAAATCGGGTAGTTGCGTTCCCTTGCCCAGGGGGTAAACAGTCCTTCAATGACCCGCCCGATAAGGCAGGCAAACGGGCCGATGTTCACAATGCCCGAATAGCCGGCGTCCATGGCCGCCGCCGCCGATCCGGAAGAAACGGCAATTTCCGAGTTAAGTTCCAGGTTGAGAAAATGCTCCTGGGTGTATTGCATGATCAGCTTCATGTCGTGGGGCGTATCGGGGATAAGGCCGGTTGGCCCCAGAATCGTAATCACCTTTTTTTCTATCGAATGTTTCCACCATTCCTCAATTTCAAGTTTTTTGAGGTCTTTCCAGGGCTGCGAAAAAAGCCGTGTACCGGGCTTGCGGAGTTTAAGCAATTTTTTCAGGCCGTATTCCCTCACAAAATCCAGATAGTGTATCCATTCGGAGATGCCGGCAATTTTGACCAGCACGCCCCGTTCACTCATCAGGTCGACCAGCTCTCCCACGGCAAAATCATCACGGCGCACGTAAATTTCACCGACAACCAGCACGCGGGGACAGTCAATCAGTTTTCGTTTAAGGGGGATTTTTTTGACATCTTTGGCAACGGACCGCAGAGCCTTCCACAAGCCTTTGGGATGATGCTCAACAGTGTGCATCATCCGCCGCCACGATTGCTCAAATGTTGCTACTGCCTGCCCCGGATCGGCGGCACAGGCTTTAAGGCTGCATTGAATGTCTTTGAGGTAATCGGACAGTACCAGTCCCATCCACATCTGCCTGGCAAAATTACCGCCAAGCTCTGTGTAGGAATTATCCGCCGAAAGGGTGAAGACGACTATATTCTCCAGACGCAGATCGCGGAACAGATTTTCGTAAAACACATAGTACTGACCGGTTCGGCAGGGACCGGTGGTTATGGGGACAAAGAGCAGGTACAGTTCGTCCTTGCGGTAATTCCCGCCGGAAAAGTATTCAAGAGCGCTGCCCAGCACAAGATGACTGGGGACACATTCTTTTCCCGAAGCATGGGCGCGGGCAAGCTGTACGGTTTTAGCGGTAGCCACGGGGAGCGCCTCGGCATTAATGCCCTGGCTGCGAACAGCAGCTCCCATGTACTCGGTGGAAATGTTGCCCATATTGGACAGTAGCAGCTTCACCCGCTTGTTCCCCACAATGGGGACTTTTTCGCCGGATTGCACATTATCAATACGGAGATCAAACCCGCCGTCCGCCTGTTTCTCGCTGACAAAACGCCAGCCGTTGTCATAACGTTCTGCCTCAAGCTGATCCTTCCGGGTGCGGTAGCCGTCGATAATGTCAAGGAACGCTTCAACCCGTGTATCGATCCCCGCATCGGCGGAATGGGAATCCAGTTCCAGCACGAGGAAGGGCTTTTGTCCCATCATCCATTTGATGTAATGCAAAATAAATGAATCCGGCGCACAGGAAAAATTCGTCACAAAAGCCAGATAGATATTATCTTCTTTTTGGAGGAACTTTGCCGCCTTCATATCCTGCTGACCGTAAAACCAGTACATGTTGGGGAAGATATCTACGTCATGAAAAGGCAAAATATCGAAAGGAATTATCGAGTATCCGCGTGTTGTAAACTTGCGGGGAATGCCCATGTTTGCTTCCGGCGTGAAGGCATTGTACGGTCTGCCCAACACAGCAATGACCGGGCGGCCTGCCGTGCGGGCTTCTTCCAGTGCCTCCTTGCCCATCGCAAGAACCGCGTCAAAGTATGCTTGTTGTTTTGCCATGGCAACATCAAAAGCGGCCTTTGTCTGTACCTCGTTAATCCCCAGTATTTTCGTCATTTCGCAAAACAGTTCCAGGGCCTTGTCCTGTCCGAATTTAAAACTCACCACCAACGGCAGCCAGCGGTTTTTATCAACATCGGGAAATGCTTTTTCGATATAATACGGCAGGGCCTGGGTGATGGGGCAAAAGTTCGCGTGCACATCGTTTTCATAGCTTGGCATATCCCGAAAATGAGGCAGCAGCACATAGTCAGCCCCTTTGTCCAGGCAGTCCTGCACCGCCCCGTGGGCAATCTCCGCCGGAAAACAATACTGTGCCTCCATCCGCGAAACCCCTTCCTGCGCCACTTCGTCCGAAAGAAATGTCTTGATCCCCAACTCGTGAAAAAACCACGAATACAGGGGGTACAGTGTGTGCACGGAGAGGGCACGGGGAATTCCGATTAGCAGGGATCTGGGACCGGGGATCGGGGATCGGGGGTTAGGGCGTTTCTGAGGGCTTGCAGCAGGCGAGCTACTGATTGCAGTTGCGTCATCAATTGTTCTGCTGTTTCTTTCGTCAGAAAATTGAGTCGTTCTGCAATTATTAGATGTGTCTCCAATTCCGCTATCGAGCCGTTCGCTATCGATAGAAACTGCAGATATTCCTTCCTGCTTTTTCGTCCGTTCCCCTCCGCAATATTTGCCGGAATTGATACAGTCGATTTTCTTATCTGACTGGTCAGTCCATACATCTCCTCTTTCGGAAATTTTCTCGTTTGCAGATAAATCATTTCCACCAGATTCATTGCTTCTTTCCAAACCGTCAGATCCTTGAAAGACTTTATCATATTTTACTCCTAATCCCTGTTCCCCGGTCCCCGATCCCTGATCCCCGATCCCTGGCGCGGCGTATTCCTCGAACAACATCTTCTGCCTTCTCTCGACATAGTCAAAGACCTGTACGTCCTGGATCCGCTTTCGCATATTCGTGTATTTGTTGCAGCGGCCGCCGAACATGTACTTCGTATTGTTCACGTTGAGGACCTGGATTGGACAAAAATTTTCGCACGCCTGGCATTTGAAGATTCGCTCGTAGCCGATTTCCCGGTTGATAATCCCGTTGATATCAAGGGCTTGCTCTTCCAGTAATCCGGCAGCGTGTTTTTGTTTTGCCAGCAGGGCTACGCCGAAACAACCCATTAGTTCCGGTGAAGGCGGGACAAGAATTTCCCTGTTGAGGAGCATGGCAAAAGCGAGCGGAACTGCGGGATTTTTGGCGACGCCGCCCTGCAAAAATATTTTGCCGCCAATGGTGCGGTTGCCCACTACGCGGTTGAGGTAGTTCGACACTATCGAGCAGACAATCCCCGCAGTGATATTTTCCCTGCTTGCCCCCTGCTGGACCGCTTTGCGAATATCACTGTTGATAAAGGCAGAACAATGTTCGCCGAACTTCAGCGGCGCATCGGCGTTAAGCGCAATGGGCCCAATGTCTGCGGCGCTGTGTATGGAAAGATCACCGGCAGCAGATTCCTCAAGGAAGGACCCGGTACCGGCCGAACATGCTTCGTTCATGGCATAGTCAATGGGCACGCCGTTTTTCAATAACACATACTTTGCGTCCTGACCGCCGATTTCAAAAATTGTTTCAACTTCTTTATCAAAAAATGTTGTTCCCACCGAATGGGCGATAATTTCATTGTACACGCCGGGGGTTTCCAGAAATACGCCGAGAATCTCGCGGCTGGAACCGGTGGTGGATACGAGCCGTATGTCAACAGATGAGTCTCCGGTGTCGGCGATGACTTTTTTCAAAATTACCGACAGACATTCTTTTAATGCCTTTACCGGATCGCCGTGGGTGCGGCCGTAGTGGCTGGCGGTAATTTCGTCCGTTTCCATGTCTACGAGGCAGGCTTTAGTGGTAGTGGAGCCGCCGTCTACGCCGAGAATGTAACGGCGGCCGGCCTGCACCTTACTGTCCGGTTTTTCAAACAGCCGCACTTTATCCTGCGAATTTGCCAGTGCGTCCAGTGTACCGAAACGAATCTCATTCGTTTTAAGTAGTTTATCGGCGGACGGCAGGCTGCTTCCCGACTGCGGGGCAAGTACTGCCGCTCCCAGCGCTTCAAATACCGGCGCCGCTTCGGGGATGATAAATTCAATTTGCGGGGCTTTTTCGCGGATAAAACGAACAATATGCCTGTTCAGGGTGATGCCGCCGGTCAACACTACCCTGCCCTCTGTTACTTTTGCCCGTTTCAGGAAGTCTATAACTTTGACCGCCATCACATCTGACAGCGAAAGTACAATGTCATCCTTCGTTGCCTCCCGTTTGTTGAGCCGGTGGGTACAGTCGCTTTTCATAAACACCGAACAGCGGGTGGACAGCGGGTACACTTGTGCGGTGCCAGGCACCTTTTCTATGTCGTCAAGGTTCATGTCCATGCGGGCAAGCTGCTGTTTAAGGAATTCCCCCGTGCCGCTGGCGCATTTATTACCGGAAAAACTGTTGACGATCTTGCCTTGTTCGTCCAGGGAATACACGATAAGGTCTTCGCCGCCCATGCTGACCACTGCATCGGCCTTGAGATTTAGGTTTTGCAGGGCTGCTTCCACGCAGAGGGGCTCCAGGGTGCCGGAAACATCAAACATAAAACGGCCTTCATTGCCAGTTACCAGAGCGGGAATCCCCTGGGGAACACTCCCTTCAGTCAAAAGTTTGCGAACAGCGGCGGTAAAATCACCTTCATGGGGGACAGAGGCGCTCCAAACAGGGGCGTTATTTTCAAATAAAACCATTTTCAGGCTGGTCGAGCCGATATTGATACCTAATGATTGCATACTTTTGAACATCATACCTGTAGTAATCCATAGGTTCAAGGTGTCATGATCAGCAATGTATGCTCTAAATTGTACTTAGGCGGGGCCCGTCACATTGCTGGTTTTTCGGTGGTGAGCCTGTAGAAGCATGTAACTAAAAACAAGTTGACAAGTTGTATAAGTAAAGTGATACTTAAATAAAGGAAACAACTGAAAGGAGAAAATTACATGAAAAAAATATATTTAAGCCTGCTTGTTTTATTGTTATTTACTGCAACCGTTTATGCTCAGGATCTCCCTCAAATAACAATTGTAAACAACACAGGGTATGTGATTACCCAAGTGTTTATCAGCTCATCTGGTGATGGTTCATGGGGAGTGAACAGGTTACTTGAAGCATCCCTTCTGAGAGGGCATAGTGTTACTCTGGATTTTCCATTTCCGCTAGATGCCGCTAATCGTTATAACATCAGACTGACGGATTCGGATGGTGATACCTATACAAAAATAAATATTCGGACTTCAAATCACAACAGGATTGTGTTTACCATAGATGATTTAGATTAGTGTTCCTGAGCCTGATACATATCCCGGTACACTCCCGGTTCCTGTAACAATTGACTGTGGGTTCCCCGCTGGACAATTCTGCCATCTTTAAAAACAAGGATTAAGTCCGCGCTGCGGATAGTGGAAAGCCGGTGAGCAATGGCGATGATCGTGCGGCTGCCCTGCATTTTCGCAATGGCGGCTTGGATATGGGCTTCTGTTTGCATGTCCACCGATGCGGTAGCCTCGTCGAGCAGCAATACCGGAGCATCCCGCAAAACTGCACGGGCAATGGACAGCCGCTGCTTTTGCCCGCCGGAGAGCCGTATTCCCCGCTCCCCGGTTTCTGTGTTAAATTTATCCGGCATTTCCATTATGTCGTCATATATTCCGGCGATTTTTGCAGCATCTTCAATTTCTTCCGGTGATGCGGAAGGCCGGGCATAAGCAATGTTTTGGGTAATGGTTCCGTTAAAGAGAAATGTGTCTTGCAAAACCATGGACATTTGGTTGCGCAGACTATTCTGGGTAATATCACGCAGGTTATAACCATCAATGGTTATTCTTCCGGCTCTGGGATCGTAAAAACGGGCAATGAGCTGGATGACAGTGGTTTTTCCTACACCAGTGGGCCCCACAAGGGCCAGTGTTTGGCCGGGCTTAACATCAAAGCTGATATCCTCCAGTACGGGCGCTTCATCCAAATACCGGAAGCCCACATTTTCAAAACATATATGTCCCTGTATCGGAAGAAGTTCTATTGCCCCGGATGTATCGGTTACTTCCGAAGTTGTATCGAGAATTTCAATTACCCGCTCTGCACCGGCCAGGGAATGCTGGACATTTTCGATAAGCTGGGCCAGACCGGTGATGGGAGCGTAAAACAAAGTAAGGTACAGGAGAAACGCTACCACTTCTTCGGCGTTAAGCCGCGCGTGAAATGCCAGCAAGCCGCCGCAACCCACTACAATCACCGTTCCAAGGGAGGTGAGCAGTTCAACAGAAGGGTGGAATATCGCGTTTAACTTCAACGCTGCAAGCATGGCACGGGTGTATTCCCCGGCTTTTTCACCCACTCTGCCGCTTTCTTGTTCCTGCTGCCCAAAAGCCTGAATCTCCCGGATCCCCGAGATATTGTCCTGCAATTGTGAGTTAAGGCCTGCCAGGGATTTTTGCATTTGACGAAACCGGGGACGTACTTTCTTCATTAAAACCCAGCCTGAAAAAAGTATAAAAGGGACGGGAATGCAGGTTAAAAGGGCCAGGGTCGGGTTGATGGAAAAAAGGATAATAACAACCCCGATTAGGGTAACTGCATTGGTAACGGTATCGGGAATGACATGGGCGTACAACTGTTCAAAAGTCGCCGTATCATTGACCACCCGGCTCATCAAATCCCCGGTCTGCCGCCGGTGAAAAAAGGAAAGGGAAAAACTCTGTATCCGGTTGTAGATTGCCATCCGAAGGTCTTGCACCAGATTCCATGCCGCCTTGTGCGGCAGATAGCTACTGAGGAAACGAAACAGCACACGCAGCAGGTATATTGCGAGCAATACAAGCGCCAGCACTAGGATTCCGCTCATATCGGCAATGCCCCGCTGGACCATTCCGGTCATCCGGGCAAGCAGTCTTGGAGCAGTCAGATTAAGGCCGGTAAGTAATAGAGTTGCCGTAATTCCCAGCACAAGCAAGGTTCGGTATTTTTTTGCCTCCCTGGCAATTCTCCACAACAACTGCATAAAAATGACTATAGCCCGAAATAGGAGCTATAACAAGGTTCGGGATCTAGCCTTGTTTCCCAATCCCCTCTATTGACAAATACAATATTTTCAAATGATACTAATTACAGGCAGGGGATATTAAAAAAATCAAAAACCTGTCGAAGGAAAGCAATATGAAAAAAGTAGTAATTGCAATTGTTCTGTCCGTAGTTCTGGCAGCAGGCACAGCATTTGCCGATCATCCCGGCGGCTGGGGAGTTGGCGTATTGGGAACATTCGGCTGGACACACAGCGATGGCGGCGGTGTAATCGGCGGCGGTGCGGCACTTTCGCTTAAGGTCCCGGTTCTTCCCATTTATTGGGGTGTAGACCTTGATTTTGGCGATGGTTATTTTGGCTTGGGGGTAACAGGAGACTGGTATCTCATTGATGCTAACCTCATTGATACATTTTTTGGCTGGTATTTCGGCGTTGGTCTTTTTGGCGGAGTTAGAATATGGGATCCGGGATTTGGTCTAAATGTCGGCGGACGCTTGCCTATAGGATTGAGTCTCCAGTTTCCTGTTTCCTCATTAACACTGGAATTCTTCCTTGCTGTGGTACCCCGGCTTGGTCTTGGGATGATCTTTGTAAATGATCACAGTAATGCAGATTTGTACTTTAGAGTAGGCGGGGAATTCGGTTTCCGCCTCTGGTTCTAAACAAGGTAAAAAGGAAAAGGGAAAAGGTAATAGGCTATTACCTTTTACTTTTTCACTTGTTACGCGTCAGGATCTCCTTTGGATTTGACATAGGCTGCCATACGGAAATCATCACCTTTGATATGGTTCAAAAGCCAGTTTCCGACAGTAGTCGTGACAACGCTAATCAGTTCTTCGGAAGGGCCTTCATTCGTAAGCCGTTTTGTTAATTCAACAACAGTGTTCTTAAATTCATCATGATAGCTTTTGTGGATCATGTAGTCGCTATAGTCATACATCACCATGAGTTTTTCTTCGGTTGAAAAGTGCATAATCGTATAGCCGGTAAGAAAGTCCAGTGTTTTAAAGATTTCCTCACTGCTCTTACCCTCCTGTGAAGCCGCAATAATGCTGTTTAACGAGCTAATAAGCTGCATGTGCTGATTGTCAACTTTCGCATGCCCTGTTTCCAGACTTGAATCCCATTGATACGCTGCCATAAAATTCTCCTTTAACTATTTTTTTTATTCCAAAGGCGGAAAATAACCGCCGGAATCCCGTCCTGAACGATCCATCAGGTATACTTCTGTTTCGACAGGAAGCCATGCCCTGCCCAGATCGGTGGGCAATAGCGACCGGTAACTAAGACTATACAACCCGCTGGGGATAATTGCAATATCTTCTATCATCTTCCTGATGCCTTCCGGACGGTACAGGTGCTGAGCCTGACCTCCTGTTTCCCGGCACAGGTAGAGAATCTCATCGCCGGGCGGAGCGCCGCCTACAAGAACAGCATTAAATACAATGGCATTGTTGGCAAGGTAGGCTGCCATTTCGGAAAGGCTGTATTGTTCAAAGGCAAGTTCACCTACTCCGCCTGAACCAACATACACAACCGACCGTTTTTTTTCACCGGGAAGAAGGTCAGTAGCTGCCAGCCTCAGCCCCTGATCAAAACGCCAGCGCGGACTGAAAGCAGCTGTTTGACCCCGTGCCGCCGAATCCAGGGCATTTTCGTGCCGCTCACGCTGGGCCTGTTCGGCTGCGGAAATGACCGAAACTATCTGTCCCTGGGTTCCAAGCGAGTTGTTAATATCACGAACAGCAGCGGCAAGTTCGTCACGCAGACGTAATGTTTCCGACGAACGTTCAAGCAGAATGGAAATATCGGAGCGGTTGACACGATTTGCCGGCATAAGGAATGTTTGTCCGCTTACTGCTCTTCCCCCTTCACTGACAAAGAAATTCAAAGATTCCAACCCGACAATGGGGCGGCGCAGCCTGTCCTCAACACGAACTTCAATGATTACCTCGGGGAACCGTTCGGCAAATACCCGTTCGATTTGCACAAAGAGACCCGAAGCAAGGTCGTCAAAACGGGTAAGCACCGACACCTCGCTCAGGGCAAAATTTGCCGCAAGCACATTGCCGTTGGCATCAAGATCGGCGCCGATAATGCGGGCCCTTTGATTTCCGGCAACCCCAAGTTCACGGACAATAGCCGAATCAATATCAATGAGCAGCACCCTGTTCGTGTCAGCCATAAGCAAGCTTCCATCGGAAAGGAAACGCAGACTTTCCGGGCCGGAAAGACCTTCGGTTAATATCCCCAGATAATTACCGTTGGGATCAAATATATAGATCCGTTTGGCAATAGAATCGGCAACATAGATACGGCTGTCTTTCGCCGCTATACCTGTTGGTGAAGGAAACCCCGGAAAAAGAAAACTCCGTGCTCCGAATGAAAGGACATATAACCCGTCAGGATCAAATTTGGAAACCCGCTGGTTGCCGAAATCAACAACATACAGATAGCCGTCTTCGTCAATTGTCATGTTCTGCGGCCCGACAAACATCCCTTCTCCCAATCCCTTTGAACCGATATAGCCAATCCAGTCGCCCTGAGGGCTCAGTATACTCACCCTGCCGCCCCGGTACTCTGAAAGGTACATCCGCCCGTCAAGCCCTCTCACCAGATCATACGGCCGGTCAAAGCCGCCATGGAGCTGCGGTCCCCGCTTTCGCTCCCTTATTCTGCCGTTGACATCAATTCTGACGATTTCATTACTGCCGTAGGCAACCACCCATACTGACCCATCATTTATCGGCAGGACAGCTGTCGGCTGCCGGTATAAGACATTATCTTCGTAACGGCCGGGGTAACGCCCCGATTCAAGATACTGTACCTCATCATCAGCTACAGGCAGGAGGAAACGGCGGTTGGCGACTGTTTCGATACGGTTCGCCAAAACCATTGCCGGTCCCGAGTTTCTGCCATAAATATCGGCGGAAGCCCGCCACTGGCGCAGGGCAGTGTTTTCCAGGCCGGAACGATAATAAGCTTTGCCCAACCAGTCTAAAATAACCGGCTCGCCGGGCCTGAACGAAAGAGCACGTTCAAAGGACAAAATTGCCTCATTAAAAGCGTACCGGTTGAAAGCGTGAATGCCTATGCGGAATTCATCTGCAGCGCTAATCGCGTTAGAGTCCTCACCGCCGGTAATATAGCCGCTTCTGTCCTGAGCAACCGCTAAAGATGCAATCAACAGAAAAAACAATAGCGCAGTTACATGTTTTTTTCCCCGTGGGGATATTTGCTTTATCACACAGCCTCCCCGGTTACAGTCATTAAATGTTTTTTTATTTCGTTTTGATCCGGAGCAAGTTCTGCGGCCCGCCGCAACAAGCTGCGGGCTTCAACCATTTCTCCGCATTTGTAATGTGCCCAGCCAAGGGAATCGAGGTATGCCGGGCTTTGGGGTTTTTTCTCAACGGCTTTGCGGCAAAGACGCAGCCCTTTTATTTTATCTATTCCCGTGTCGGCAAGGATATACCCCATACTGTTTAATGCTGTAGCATTGTCCTTGTCCAGATCAAGGGCCTTTTCATATAATTCAACGGCATTTCGGTATTTTTTTTGGGTATATGCCACATAAGCAAGAGTGTTATACAACTGAGCAGATTCAAACCCTGATTTTATCAGGCGCCTCAATTCATATTCAGCCATTTTACCGCGTTCGGTAGTGACATAGATATATGCAAGGGTCATTCTGCATTGATAAGCCCGCATTACATCGCCGCCCGATACAATAACCTGTTCAAGATATAACAGTGCTTCATCATATTGTTTTGTTTTCGCATAACAAAGGCCAAGATAATAAGCAAGTTCCACCCGCTGATCGCTTGAAAAACCGCTTTTATCAACATTGAGAAATACCTGCAGTGCATTTTCCCAATCCTTGATATGATACAGACGAATACCTTCATCAAGCTCGTTTGGCGCCGTTTTTTTTCCCGTCTTTTCATTTTGTAACACATCCGAATCTGAATCATAGGCAAATATATCCTTGCTTCTTAAAAATTCGCCAGGAGATATTGGTATAAATTGGTCAGGCTTCATGTTCTACCTTTATTATCGACCGATTCAAGCAATACAGGGTAAATATATATACCGCTTATTGATGCATTGTTCCCCATAACAACGTCCCAGTCTGACCCTTTCTCCGGTTTTGCGGAAGCGTTCACTTTTCCCGGAGCGCACGCGCTCACCTCTCCCGGATTTGGAAAACACCAGATGGAGCCATTGGGTGCCTGGTAGATTTCCATACGATCATTATAATAGCGGAAAGAAGGAAAAGCGTGAACCACTGAAGAAGGCAGTTCCCGTTGATTGGGTATATTGACATTAACAAAGGAGCCGGGCTTCCAAAAAGACATCATTTCTTCCAGCCGTTCCGCCGCGAATATAACAGACATATCCCAGTGCCACATCAGCCCTTCGACGAGAGAGAGCGCAAGTGATGGAATGCCAAACAAAGCTCCCTGCCTTGCCGCCGCTGCCGTACCTGAGTAAACGATGTCTGTCCCCAGGTTGGCGCCCCGGTTAATCCCCGAAACAATAATATCCGGAGGAGTTCCCGCAACACCGCTCTCCGGAACGGGTATCATGGCCAATTCCGGAAGCCCGCCCAGAAGTCCTGTTATAATGCAATCCACCGGAGTTCCGTCACAAACCCACGTATCCTGTTCCAGTTCAGTTAATTTACAGGGGCTGTTGAGGAATGACAAAGCATGAGAAATCCCCGAACGATCGGAAGCAGGCGCTATCACAAAAACCCTATGTCCGGCTTCCCGCAGTGCGGCAGCTAGCAGTAAAATGCCGGGGGAATTAATACCGTCATCATTGGTCAACAGTATTCGCATGTATAACATACCTCATTTTTTTTTAAGTGTCCTGTTGTTCTGCTTTTTTTTGACTGTACCGCTTGATGCGGCGCAAATCCTGGCGCCCGTCGATAGTTTAACCTCATAAATCATCGGGCGAAAACCAAAAATACGTTCATAATCATCAATCCGGCTGCGATACTCAGACACTGCCTCTTTTTTTACAATCGCGTAAGTACTGCCCCCAAATCCCTGCCCTGTCATCCGTGCACCAAATACCCCTTCGGTTTCCTGTGCGCGTTTCACTATCCAGTCGATCTCGGGACAGCTTACTTCGTAAAGGTCCCGCAAGCTTTCATGAGAATTAAATATCATTCGGGAAAACCCCGACAAGTCGGAACAAACAAGGCAGTCGCCGGCATCATTTATCCGGCGTATTTCCTGCACTATATGCATGCTTCTGCGGCGAATTTCTTCCGGAAAATTACCCATTGATTCCAGCAGATCTGTAGCGGCAAATTCCCTGAAACTTGCCTGTAAAACAGATGGAAATTGCGAAGCAGACGATGCCGGCAAATCAGGTAATGACTGTAAAGAAGACGAAGCTCTATCCCTGTTCAGCGAAAGCATTTCCAGGGCAGCTTTTAGGTCCTCCTTGCGGGCGTTCATTTCGTTTTCTACTTCCATGCGGGGAACACGGGAATCGATAAGTAAATATCTGCTGCGGGAAAAAGGTGATTTTATCTTTGAAACCGTAAGGTTTGATTCATCTACTACTAAAAAATGGTCCTTTTGCGCTGAAAACCCGACTAAATAATCCACGGGATTGACATTTTTCCCAAAAAACAGTGAATGTGATGCTGTTAACCGCTTTGTAAGTTCAAGATCGCTTATTTTCACGCGGAGGAAACCTCGTAAAGCGACTGCTGATGCAATTTCTATAGCAGAAGAGGATGCAAGCCCGATTTGCTGGGGAATATCGCCCGCAATGGTAAAATCCAGCCCTTTTAAGGGAACTCCAAGCTCAATGAATACATGAATGGCAACTTTGACATAGTTGGCCCAGCGATCTTCCCGTTTATATTTAAGATTTACCAGGGTTGTCCGTTTCCGTTCTCCCAAATTTGCTGCAAAAAACCGAAGAGAATTATCTTTTCTGGCACTTACTGCGGTTTTTACATAGCGATCAATCGCTGCTGAAAGGTATAAACCGGAACCGAAATCCCCTTGTTCACCCAAAAAAAGGATTCTACCGGGTGCCTGAGCAATTACAATGGCATTATTGGCTGTATTTCGCCCGGTTTTAACATCTTTATCGTTTTTTTTCCCCGGCTGGCTGACAACTTCATATTCTTTGCGGTGGAGGGAACGAATATCCAGCATTTTTGACAAACCTCACTGTTTTTTGAAAAAACCGCCTGCCGGGGGCTTTCTGGGTTATTATACATAAAAAAATATCTTTGTTCAACTAAAAACTTCTAAAAAAACCTTAATTTAGAAGTATTGCATTTTTGCCGAAAATATAGTATCTTATTGAAAATTTTTGGGAGAATATATATGGCAGGAAGAATTATTGTCCTTTTGCTGCTCGTGTTGGTTCTTGCGGCAGGCGGGATTGTCTGGTTCGATTATTTGAATCTCATTGATGCGAAAACTGTTTTGACTCCGGTGTACCGGCTTTTTGGCCGCGAGGGGCGGAGTCAACCCAGAGTCACGCCGGAAGAGTATCTTAACCTCGACGCAGAACGGCTTGCAGTACGGATAGAGGCTATGGAATTACGTAACCTGGAAATGGACACCCGTCAGCGCGACCTGGACAACCGATTTGGGGAAATAGAGCAGATGGCCCAGGAATTGGAAGAACGCCAAAGATCGCTCGATGAAAGAGAAGATTCGCTAAGAGCTCAGGGCGAAGATGCCGAGAATAGAGAAAGAAACATCGAAGAGAACGCCCGGATTCTAGGCAACATGCAGCCGGAGCGAGCGGTAAGCATTATGTCTGTCATGGACGATCAGGACGTTATCGATGTACTCCGGAAGACTGAAGAAATGGCACAGGCTGAGGGGACTGCGTCATTAGTGCCTTATTGGTTCCAGCTTATGGCGGCAACGCCGGAAGGAGCCGAAAGAGCAGCCGAGCTACAGCGTAAAATGGCAGGGAGACCACAGAGCCTGTAGTCGTGAATCTTTGATTCACGCACCTTCCGGAGAAATCACAGCCAGACCGGGCATACTGCAGCGGTTTGGCAAGGAGGTCCGGGTGGTGATTCAAGCAACCCCCCAATTAGAACCGGCACAGCCTGACTATCTTCATATTCAGAAATATGAAGCGGAATTAGCGCAGGACGCACAGCCAGATAACAACGAGCCGAGCGCTTTTGCAAAAATTCTCGCCGGTATATCAAACCAGGAAACATCGGACAAAGCTGAAAAAAACGGAACAGAGGAACACGCGGGTAAAGCTGCGGATAGTTCCACGGATTTATCCGGAAAAGTTCTGCCGGCAGAAAACGCCGATTATGCAATGGGCATTGATGTCAGGGAATTAATCACAAATGCACAAGACGGAGCAAACCGGGAAGCCGGAGAATTTGAACCGGAAGCATTAGTACCGGAGTATGTTCAACCGCTGCTTTCACAGCAGGAAAAAAACATACTTTCTGCGGTTGACCGCCTCGTTGAACAATCAGAGGACGGGCAGCCGAAAAACTACGCGAATGAAAACCTTGTTTCCGGGGTAAAAACATCTGCGGACAGCAGCAGGCAGGCAGCAAACACCGATACCCGGCAAAACTACGTCAATAACGGAGTCTCCGGTCAAAACGGCACCGAAAAACAGGCAGCGGATGCTGTCGCACGTTCCGGTACAATTCAGACTGAAAGCAGCAGTTCTCCCAGCGAAAAAGCACGCAGCAATGCCGCAGAAATCCCCGCAGAGTCCAAACAGGCCATGCGGTATACTGCCGGTAATACTGCCGCAGCCCCCGCCGCCGGTGCGGAAGCGCTGAACCAGACTCAGTTCCGGAAAAACGCCATTGGCGAAAGAGACGGACGAAGCAGGCTGGAAGAGACCCGAAACAGGCGGCGCACCTCATTTGAGTCACGAGATTCCCGTAATTCAGGCGTACAGGTTGAAACCATGAGGGAAGGATTGTTTCAGATGAAGGCAAGCGCCGAAACCCGCATTCACGGCGACAGAGTAATGACCGACGGGACAACGAGGGAAATTACTCTGGAACTGCGTCTGCCGAACCAGGGGCAGGATGCACCGTCAGCCCAGACAACATGGGAAGTCCGGTCAGGACAGGCTTTTGAAAATATGCTGGCGCGGGAACTGCACCAGAATTTCAACAACGACATTGTCCGCCATGCTTCTGTCCTGCTCAGGGACGCCAATGAAGGAATCATCAGGCTTGCCCTCAAACCGGAAAGCCTGGGAAATGTAAAGATACACCTGGAAATGTCCGACAACAAGATAGTAGGGCATATTATCGTGGAAAGCGAAGAAGCTCTTCGCGCCTTTGAACGGGAGATCGCATCACTGGAAAAAGCTTTCCGGGATTCGGGGTATGACGGCGCAGAGCTGAACATGTCTCTTGCCGCAGACGGCAGAGAAGCGCATCAGCAATGGCAGGCAATGGAAGCGAGCCGGAACCTGCCGTGGCACTATGCAGCATCCCGGTACGATGCCGAAGTTGAACAAATGGAAATGCCGCTAACCCTTGACATTTACCGGCAGGGGGCAGGGGCAGTTAATATGCTTGCTTAAGGAGAATCAATGGATACTGCGACAATTAACGCGTTCAGGCTGGACGCAGAAGAACAACTGAGATTAAACCAGTTTGTCAATGAATTTAACAACAGGCTGCACGGGGATCGCCGTCCTCAGCAGGAATTGGGGAAAGACGATTTTCTCAAATTGCTCATCACCCAGCTTTCCTACCAGGACCCGACATCGCCAATGGATGACAAACAGTTCATCGCCCAGATGGCGCAGTTTTCCACACTTGAACAGATGACCAGTATGGCCGCAGATTTTGCCCGATTGACGTCAATGATCACCGGAACAGAAGCGGCTCAGGCATTGGGCAGGGGCGTGGAGATTGTTCACGGCGATCAGGTAGTCCAGGGTACGGTAACAGCGGTGACCAGGGATGCAATGCCCCAGGTGCTGGTAAACGGCATATATTACAACTGGGATCAAGTACGTAAAGTTTTTGAAGACTAAATAGAAGGAGAAACTAACTATGATGCGATCATTGTTTTCCGGCGTTTCCGGATTGCAAAACCACCAGACCAGAATGGATGTTATTGGTAATAATATTGCCAACATCAACACCACCGGTTTCAAAAGAAACAGGGTGAATTTTCAGGATATTTTATACCAGCAGCTCCAGGGCGCGGCACGCCCCACCGATGAAC